>MDTE01048919.1_pt1 | contig 218717 bp, 173 predicted proteins | sample 811231 | NCBI WGS metagenome assembly MDTE01 (sample SAMN05326651, study PRJNA326480) | marine metagenome | isolation source: seawater | place: Indian Ocean: Red Sea | collected 2010 | reverse complement strand
GTACCTCGAGGCTGGAGCGGACATCATTGAAACGAATACATTCAATGGGACGGCCATCGCGCAAGCGGACTACGGACTTGAAGCGATCGTTTATGAACTAAACCGAGAAGCCGCCCGAGTTGCGAAGCAGGCAGCAGCCAGATGGTCTGAGCAGACACCAGAACGCCCACGCTTTGTCGCGGGTGCACTGGGTCCGACAAACAAGACTTTGTCGATTTCTCCGGACGTCAACGATCCGACCTTTAGAGCAATTACCTTTGATGCGATGAAAGAGGCCTATGTTGAGCAGGTCTGCGGGTTGATAGATGGCGGTGTCGACATCCTAATGGTTGAAACCATCTTCGATACGTTAAATGCGAAGGCAGCAATTGTTGCGATCCAGGAGGTATTTTCAGAACGGTCGATTGAACTGCCTTTGATGATTTCGGTAACGATTACTGACCGCAGCGGGCGGACGCTTTCGGGGCAAACAATCGATGCCTTTTGGGCCTCAATAGCACACGCCAGACCATTCTCCGTTGGGATTAACTGTGCCCTGGGTGCGCGCGAAATGAGGCCGTATCTTGCTGAACTATCCAGAAGTGCGGATACATTCATCAGCTGTTATCCGAATGCTGGACTGCCAAATGCATTTGGTGAATATGACGAGTTGCCCAATGAAACTGCTGATCTACTCGGTGAATTTGCGACGAGTGGTTTTGTAAACATGCTCGGTGGATGTTGTGGCACGACACCGGATCACATTCGGGCGGTGGCGAATGCCGTTGATGGTGTGCCACCCCGCCAGGTGCCCTCGTCGGCAGAGGATCGTAGGGCACTTAGTCAATTCAGTGGTCTTGAACCATTGCTCGTTCGACCTGACTCGAATTTTTTGATGGTTGGTGAGCGAACGAATGTTACCGGGTCCCGTCGGTTTGCACGTCTCATCAAGGAAGACGACTACGTAACTGCTGCGGAAGTTGCCGCTGAGCAAGTTCGTGGTGGTGCAAACATCGTTGATGTAAACATGGATGAGGGCATGCTTGACTCTGAAGCAGCGATGACGAGATTTCTACATTTAATCGCGACAGAACCAGAAATTGCACGTGTGCCTGTAATGATCGATAGCTCGAAATGGACCGTCATCGAAGCGGGTTTGAAATGCGTACAGGGGAAAAGCATAGTTAATTCGATCAGTCTGAAAGAGGGTGAAGAAGACTTTTTGGAGAAGGCGAGGCTCGTCCGTCGATACGGCGCTGCGATGGTGGTGATGGCCTTTGACGAACATGGTCAGGCAGACACAATCGAGAGGAAAGTTGAGATCTGTTCCCGGGCGTACCGGTTATTGACTGAACACGCCGATGTTGCTCCTGTCGACATAATTTTCGATCCTAATATTCTCGCCATTGCCACAGGGCTTGAAGAGCACAACGAATACGCCGTGAACTTCATCGAGGCGACCCGGATGATTAAGGAGACGTGTCCAGGGGTCAAGGTGAGTGGGGGTGTTAGTAACCTGTCGTTTTCCTTCCGGGGGAATGACGTGGTACGTGAAGCGATGCACTCGGCTTTCCTGTACCACGCGACTCAAGCCGGGATGGACATGGGAATCGTTAACGCCGGTCAGTTGGTCGTTTACGAGGATATTTCACCTGAGTTACTTACGCATGTTGAAGATGTCATCTTTAATCGTCGTGATGATGCGACGGAACGCATGGTGGTATTTGCCGATGGTGTTAAGGGAACCGGACAAAAACGTGAGATTGATTTGGCGTGGCGAGAACTCGACATCGCTGGCCGTTTGTCGCATGCACTTGTTCATGGGGTCGTTGATTTTATTGAGGCCGATGTTGAGGAGGCTCGCCAAGAAAGTGCTCGTCCACTTGATGTGATCGAAGGACCACTCATGGACGGTATGAAAACGGTCGGAGACTTGTTTGGTGCGGGAAAGATGTTTTTACCGCAGGTGGTAAAGAGTGCACGGGCCATGAAAAAAGCGGTGACTTATTTACAACCGTTTATGGAAGCGGAACAAGATTCTGTGTCGTCGCAGGGGAAAATTGTCATGGCGACAGTGAAAGGGGATGTGCACGATATTGGGAAGAATATCGTGGGGGTCGTCCTGCGATGTAACAATTATGAAGTGATCGATCTTGGTGTCATGGTGTCGTGCGACGAGATCTTACGTGTAGCGATTGATCAACAAGCAGATTTGATTGGATTAAGTGGTTTGATTACACCATCTTTGGACGAAATGGTTTTTGTTGCCAAGGAAATGGAGCATAGGGGCTTAACATTGCCTCTGCTCATTGGTGGTGCAACGACTTCACGACAGCACACAGCCGTTAAAATTTCACCAGAATTTACGGAAAGCACGGTTCATGTTTCTGACGCATCCCGCGTGGTTGATGTGGTCGCTAATTTGTTAAATGTTGACAGGAAACAAGCGTTCGATGAGTCAAATCGTTCGGATCAGGATCGCTTGCGTGAGCAGTATTCAGGGCGAGCTGCACGTGCGCTTTGTTCCTATGATGAGTCACGGTCGCGTTCTTTTGAAACAGCTTGGGATGAGACTGATCTTTTAGTTCCGTCCTTTACAGGTCGTCGGTCTATAGAGGTTTCTCTTGGGAAGCTCACGCCGTTCATCGACTGGACGTTCTTTTTTGCTGCGTGGGAGTTGAAAGGGAGGTTTCCAGCGATTCTTGATCATCCGAACCAGGGGTCAGCCGCTCGAGAATTGTATAAACATGCCAGTGAATTGTTGGCGACGCTGGTGGGTAAACAGTTATTGACCGCCCGTGGCGCGTACGGATTCTGGCCGGCGAATGCCGACGGAGATGACATTGTGGTGTTCGACCCGGCTGCGCTAGGGGGAAGTATTGATGGCCGCGTTGAACTTACCCGGTTCAATATGTTGAGACAGCAGGAGAGAATGGATAAGAATAAATCCTATCGTTCGCTTGCTGACTTTATTGCACCGGTTGAATCAGGAAAGACGGATTATCTGGGAGCTTTTGTGGTGACTACAGGCGAGGGTGTTGATGAATTAGTCGAACACTATGAGGCTGATCACGACGATTACCATGCGATTATGGTGAAAGCTTTAGCTGATCGGTTGGCAGAGGCATTTGCGGAATATCTGCACGCGCAGGCCAGAAAAGACTGGGGGTATGCTGACGATGAGGCAGTCACTAATGACGACTTGATTGCAGAGCGTTATCGCGGTATCCGGCCAGCTTTCGGGTATCCCGCCTGTCCAGACCATAGTGAGAAATTTAAATTGTTTGAACTGCTTAAGGCCGATCAGTGTCGAGTTAGCCTGACTGAGAGTGCTGCGATGATGCCGGCCGCGAGCGTAAGTGGTCTTTACTTTGCACACCCGGACGCGAACTACTTTACTGTTGGTCGGATAGGCTCAGACCAGGTGATTGATTACGCAAAGCGCAAAGAAATATCAGTCGGCGAAGTGGAACGGTGGTTGTCTACGAGTCTCGGATACGAACCAAAGACGAAGACCTGATCACAATTCGTTTCTTCCTAGTTCTTCGGTCGGTACGCATCATGGATTGTGTTAAAAAGTATTTGCCGATATGCGGTGTATGATCGCGTGGCGGAAGTATGGAGTATCACATTCGTCGGTATGACTTGCAGCAAGGTGCACTCGAAATTGAGTACATTGAAGAATACTTTGGTGAGTTCCCCCGAAAAAAAACCGCAGACGAGGTAATGAAGCGACTCGCCGACCGCGACCATCAGATCGTAATGGCCGAAGCTCCACTGCCGAGTGACCCGAGTACCGTTGTACCGGTGGCGTATAAGGTCTCGCATGAACTCAGACCGGGTGAAACCGATCGAAAGCTGATTGATTTGGTTGAGCGATTGACAGGAACAGTTGAGTTTTGCGACCGAAAAGTTTTATATAGCTGGATCGGTGGTACACGACGAGATTGGCGCGGGCAAGGGTTCTTCCGTGCGTTGAGCGAAGAACAAGAAGTCTGGGCGCATGACAACGGCTTTGATGAAATCTTGACTAAAACGAAGAACCGTTTCTACAGCATGCGTGGGACGCTCGACCATCTCGAATTTAATGTGATTAAACTTGAGCCGGACACCGTCGACAATCGTGAGTCGAAGGTTTATCTCAGTAAGAAACTCGGACTCGAAGTTCTTGATCGCCATCGGAGCAAGCGTTCTGTAATTCGTACAGCATAAATTTAGATTGATACGAGTGTGACGTGCCACTCACTCACATAGATGGAATAGACGATCGCCGAGTTCGAGATTTTAGAGTTGTGTCCGATCCGGAGCTGATGCGCTGCCGTCGGCTTTTTGTAGCCGAAGGTTACATTGCTGTGGAGCGTCTCTTGATGTCTAGGTTTCAGGTGAGATCCCTGCTTGTAACGGAGTCGGCATACCAGCGTCTCAAGGGGACCTTGGACAGAATGGACCAGGACGTTGAAGTGTTTCTGATGACTGGTAATGGTCTCCGAGAGGTGACGGGGTTTCGATTTCACCGGGGTTGTTTAGCGCTGGGTGAACGTTCGGTCGTTACGACTTCCTCCCGGTTGGTGTTTGAGAGTTGTCGACCAATTGTTGCGCTTGAAGCGTTGTCTGATCCTGATAATGTCGGTTCCATTTTCCGTACTTCGGGGGCTTTTGGTGTCAGCGGGCTCTTACTGTCTCCAACGTGTGCTGACCCTCTGTACCGTAAAGCTATTCGAACGTCTATGGGCGCAACGCTTCAAGTTCCGTTTTCTGTTGATGCCGAGTGGCCTAACGGGCTTGCGATAATTCGTAAAGGTGGGGCGATCTTAGTGGGGTTGACACCTGATCCCACGGCTGTTGATTTTGATACTTTTATTGCTGAGTCGAAGGGCATTCCGATGGTGTTACTGTTTGGGAATGAAGGTGTTGGTCTTAGTCGAGAGGTTCTTGATCTTTGCGACGTGCGTGTCAGAATTGGACTTGAAGAATCCACCGACTCTTTGAATGTAGCTATTTCTGCGGCGATTGTTTTACAGCGGTGTGCTGCTACTGGTCGAGAAGTTTCTTGAATTTCCGAACGGTGCCAAGATAATCCGCACCGTAGACGTTTCCGTCTTTATCAGTAGTTACTCCCTCAGCTAGCGTGGAAATTCCAGCATAAGGGTACGGGCATGGATCGGGGATAAACCCCGTGACCCGACCGTCGCGAACGCTTCCGATGCGGATGCCTCGTCTGGCTCCAAGATTAAACCCGTATCCGGTAGCCGGTAACCCTGCGCGGCCGATGTTAGTTCGTCCGTCTCTCGATTCTGAATCAGCTACGTACATGATGTCGTTTTCGTCAATGTAGATGCCACTGGGTCTTCCGAACTGATACCAGACGTCGAAGAAATGACCGTCGCCATCAAATATTTGGATGCGATTGTTCTGGCGGTCTCCTACGTAGACGTAGCCTTGAGAATCAATTGCGATGCTGTGAACTACGTCAAACTCACCTGCACCCATTCCCTTTCGTCCCCAGGTGTGAACAAGGTTTCCGTCTGAATCAAACTTGAGGACACGTGCGTTCCCTAGTGCACCACCACCGCCAGCGTGACCGTCAGCCACATAAATTTCGCCAGCAGGATTAACAGCGACTTCGGTAGGGGAAGTAAAAGTCACCGATTCGCCGGGGTCTTCAACCTCTTCACTATCGGCATTAGTTCGTGTGTCACTCTCCGCAGTAGCAGCAGCTTCCAAAGCGGAATCTTCATTGTCGGCCTTATCAGCGTTCCATGCTCGGACAAATCCGTTCGGTTCGTTTCCTGCGACGCCTGGTGTGCCAAGCGTCATAAGTAATTCACCATTGGGACTGAATTTAAGAACCACTTGGCCTTTGTCCTCAGCCTGACCATTATCCGCAACCCACACGCTGCCGTCGGGTGAGACTGTAATTTTGTGTGGACTGACAATTAATGACTGACCGAACTGGTTGAGCACGGCACCAGACTGGTCAAATTGCAGGATCGGATGGAGTTCAGAATCAAGACAAGTGTTACCTCCGGCTCCAGTTTCACCACAACGGTCGATCGCCCAGATCGTTCCGTCTGGTGCGCGGCTGATACCGGCTGTAGATCCCCATACGCGGCCGTCGGGTAGGCTGCCCCAATGTCGCCCTGCCTCATACGAATTTGGGAGGTCGTTCCGTGCGCCGAGAAGCGAGACGGCCGGTAGGGCTACCGGATAGCGACCCTCAAAAATTGGCGTTTGCGGTTCCGGTAATTCAGCCGTCGTAGGATTTCCACAGCTATCGGCGAGCGGACCCGGTGAGCCGGGAAGGTCAGGGATTTCTTCAATAGCATCGGGGTTATCCTGAGCTTGAGCTGCCTCCGTCATTGGTGTGGAGTACTCGGACGCGACGAAGGCGTTACCGAATGCGGCCAGTAGGACTGCTAGTGTAGCCGTGCGAAGTCGAATACTCGAGCGAAGCTTTACGTTCTGGTCTACATGGAGCACAAAAGCCAACTCTCAAAAGACAGCGATGGGGTTGAGAGGCGAACCGGTTCCGCCGTCGACGGGAATTGGTCCCGCGGTTATGAGAAACTCCCAGCGGTTTTCGGCGGCTGCAGTTTCAGCTAGTGCTTCAAGATCCATATTGTCAAAGATGTTACTGCCAAACCCGGCAATTAGCATCGTATGAACCGGCTGGGTTACGCCTTCAACGAGTGATGGCATGACGTCAGTCGCAGCATCACTGCCAACGAAAGCAACCCCGCGTTCTTTGATCCATGGCAGGACAGATGCATGGAGTCCGGCGCTACTACCTGAGATGCGCCAAGGGCCGAGTGCCGCACGCCGTGCCCAACGTCCTGTTCGGACGAAGATTATGTCACCCGGTGAAACGCGGATACCGGCCTGTGCTTCCCATGCTTCAATATCTTCAACGTATATAGGGGTTTCCGGTTCGAGATAGGGCACGCCTTTAAGTCTCGGGAAGTCCAGCAAGATTCCGCGGGTGATGATTCCACTCTTCAGGTTTTGGATGCCAAGTTTTCCACAGCCTTCAGAAGAGCTTGCAGATGGCGGGATGTTGTTATACATCCGGTCGTTCCAAAGGAAGTGACAAAGTGAATCGATGTGGCTAACACCGTAACCGTGATACGTAAACTCGTACGTATCACTCCGCAAGCTTTGTCCCATCGTGTGGTTAAAGGCGGCGTCCGGGTTGTCAATAGCTTCATCTGGCATTGGGTTGTGCGCAAGAGACACGGTAATGCCGGCGCGAACGAGCGAGGCTGCTTCACGAGTCTTTTCCGGTGTGATCAGATTCATCGTTCCACGTTCATCATCGTCACCCCAACGTCCCCAATTGTTGAATTCTTGAAAGAGTTTGTTGAACTCTCCAAGGTTTCTTGGAGACCGCGCTTCTTGCGTCACGGCTGTTGTGGGTAAGGCGATGATTGTTAGTGCAACAAGGCCTTCAAGGCAGCGTGCCGAAATGTTCCGTTTCTGTTTCATCGTGTTGTTTCCTCGATTACGTCCTTAAGTTAATGCCCGTCGCATTATGCCTGAAGCGTGACGGAGCGTCACGATCGGTCATTCCGAATGAGTGGATAACGAAAGCAGGTAACCAAATGATCATTAACCATTCCGGTCGCCTGCATATGTGCATAACAAATCGTCGTTCCTACAAACGTAAAGCCACGATCTTTCAGATCTTTACTCAGAGCATCCGATTCCGTCGTTCTGGTGGGTATCTGAGCGGATGTTTCCCAGGCGTTTTGAATTGGTCGACCGTCTACAAATTGCCAGATGTACCGATCGAAGCTCCCAAACTTGTTCTGTACCTCAAGAAATCGACGGGCGTTGTTGATAGCTGATGTTATTTTCAGGCGATTTCTGATGATTCCGTCATTGGCGAGTAATTGCGTCAGTTTCCGTTTGTCGTACCGGGCCACCTTGTGTGGGTCGAATTGGTCAAAAGCGGCCTGATACGCAGCACGTTTTTTGAGAATGGTAAGCCAGCTGAGGCCAGCTTGGGCTCCTTCGAGTACGAGCATTTCAAAAAGTCGCCTGTCATTATGTAGTGGGACACCCCACTCATTATCGTGGTACGGCAAGTAGAGCGGGTGTGAGTCACCCCATGCGCATCGAGTGTGAAGCATGGTCATTTAGCAATACGATTTTTCCATAGATACGGGAAGGATGCATAGATTCTTCGGGTTTACGTCGGGTGGCCAATTCATGATACCGTGCGATTGTGAGAGATCGACTGACGTCATGGGTATGAAAATTTGTCTGATGGTAACAATGTGTGCGCTGGCTTCGTTATCTGCGTTTGCCCAAGAATCGATTGAGCCGGCCTTGTTCATCACGCCGTTCACATTTGAAGAGATGCAGGGGAAACAAGTTGTCTTCGAGACTGATCACGGGACTATCGCTATTGATTTACGTCCCGAACTCGCACCGAATCATGTCGGACTTGTCATGACGAGCGTTTCGGACGGAGTGTTTGATGGAACGACGTTTCACCGAATGGTGCAGCGTGGCATCGTCCAGGGTGGAGATCCATTTACCAAGGACCCCGATCGTACTTCTGACTACGGACGGGGAGGACTTGGCTTGGTTGAGGCTGAGTTCACTGATGCAAATCACGAGCGGGGGACAGTGTCTTCCGTTCTGGTTCCTGGAGATCTTTCTAGTGGCGGGTCTCAATTTTTGATCTGTGTAGTGCCTCAGTCTGCCCTGGATGGGAATCACACTATTTGGGGACAGGTTGTTGATGGTATGGATGTGGTTACACGGATTTCTGAAACTCCCGTCGACGCAGATGGTCTGGCTACAGACCGGGTGACTATTCAGTCCGCCAGAATTAGGGATAAACCTCCGCCGGAAGTAGCACCGTTTACGGTTGAGTCAGACGAAGAACTAGCGGCATTCCGTGCAGTTTTAAATACAACGCTTGGTCGGATTGTCGTCGAGTTTTACCCAGATGTCGCACCAAATCATGTGCGAAATTTTCTTCGGCTCGTGGATACAGGCGTCTACAACGGAGTCAGTTTTCACCGTGTTGTTCCTGGATTCGTGGTTCAGGCCGGGCATTTACCCACTCGTCGCGAGCCTTTGACAGACCGCCAGCAACGTTTTATCCGTAATCTAGAACCTGAATTTAATGAAACTGCTCACGTGCGGGGCATTGTATCTATGGCACGATTAGACGATCCTGCTAGTGCCTCAACGTCGTTTTTTATCTGTACGGACGTTGCGGAAGAACTCGACGGCGTGTACACCGCCTTTGGCGTTGTTGTCGAGGGGGTAGATGTTGTCGCAGCAATTGAGGCGACACCAACAAATGGGGAAAATCCAATTGACCGGATAGAGATTATTGCGGCCGAAGTGGTGAGGAGATGATGCACGGTCGCTAGTCAGCGTTTTCGTTAAGTAGTTTGCTGGCAAGCTTTGTATACAGGTCGACTGCGCGCTCGAGTTCTGGAATTTTGACGTGTTCGTCCGCAGTATGAGCGACTTGGACTGAACCAGGTCCTATGAGCAGTGGTTCTCCCCACGAAGATAGAAATGGAATATCAGTGGTAAACCGAAAGACTTCTGTGTCAAATCCTGGAATCGTTTTTAGATGGACTGGCGGGACCACAATAATGTCTTTTGTTGAGACGCTATCGGGCAGGGTATTCAGACAAGCACGCACGTCGCTGGCCGGGCCAACGGTACGAAAATTCACATCTGCCTCAGCGTGTGGTGGGACAACGTTTGGTGCTACTCCACCAGAGAGCATTCCGATGGTATAGGTTGTTTGTCCGATGATCTCGTCTGTCGGCAGGTCAAGTTCACGAAGTGCAACGAGAGCATCGAGGAGTTTTTCGATAGCTGATTCGCCGAGTTCAGGATGCGAAGAGTGTGCAGCGCGACCTTGGGTTGATAAACAAACTCGGTAGACACCTCGAGTCGCACGTGCCAGTTGATTGTCCGTCGGTTCTCCGTTAATTAAATAACGGCAGGATTGAGCGAGTCGGTCCGCAGCCTGAGCCCCAGGACTTCCATGTTCCTCTCCAACAACGACAAGTAGGCCAACGTTTTCTACTCCAGATGCTCGGAGTTGTTCAAGTGCTGTAATTTGCGCAGCAAGAATCCCCTTGGCGTCACAAGCGCCGCGGCCATAAAGGGTGTCCCCGTCAATTCGACTTGGGAAGAATGGTGGAACACAGTCGATATGAGTAGAAAATACAATTTCCGGGTCATGTTTTGTAATCGTGGCAATAACGTTTGCGCGGTCGTCGACTACCGGTTGTTCAGTTACGTGATAGCCGCGTTCACGAAGCCACGAGGCTAGCCACGTTACAGCCTCTGATTCGTGTCCACTCGTCGAATCGATATCAATGAGGTTGCATGCGAACTGAACAAGTGCCCTATCGTTTATCGCAGACATGCTTCAAGCTCTGTTTTGGTGTCCGTTCGGTCGTCTCTGTACTTCACAATGACGGGTGTTGCGAGTGAGAGTCCCCAATCCGCTCCAACTCCTGTCCGCACGGCCCGTCCACCAGGAACAACGACTGCTCCCTCAGGCACTACGGTCGGCTGACCTTGGTCGGGTTTAATGATTCGTTCATTTGGGAGGTCATAGATGGGGGTTGAACCGGTCAGGACGGTCCCGGCTGCAATTACGGCACGGCACTTGACGACGGCACCTTCGTACAGTCCGGTATTGCCACCAACAAGCACATCGTCCTCGACAATAACGGGCAGGGCTCCGACTGGTTCCAATACGCCACCAATTTGCGCTGCAGCACTGACATGAACCCGTTGGCCAACTTGTGCGCATGACCCAACCAATGCATGGGAGTCAATTAAGCTGCCGTCTCCGACGTATGCCCCGATGTTGATATACATCGGGGGCATACAGATCACACCAGTTCCCAAGAAGGCTCCATCTCGCACGGATGAACCCCCAGGAGCAATTCTTATGTTGAGGTCTGTTGATACAGGCTTAAGGGGGAGCGAGTCTTTGTCCAGATATGGTGAATTGTTGTCCGCAGAAGGAAATGCCGTGATCGCACCACAGCGAAAACCTACAAGAATTCCTTCCTTGACCCAAGGATTGACACGCCAGCCCGTGTCAGTCGAGGTATCTGGTTCGGCCGCACGAATGTGGCCAGCTGAGAGTTCGCGACGAAGTGTGGCGAAGACAGTGCGCGCTTCGTCTGGGTCCGCATCATTTGCTTGCTTGTACAGGTGTTGAATTTGTTCGGCGAGTGTCATCGTGTTTTATTAGGTAGTGTTTGCCGGTACTACGAGCCGGAAAGTTGTAAGTTGTTGAGTACGTCGTTAATTTGACTACGCGATTCATCGGTAGGCGAAACCATTGGTAGGCGATATATTTCTTCGAGTAATCCAAGCGAAGCCATTGCAGCTTTGACGGGTATTGGATTCGATTCGACAAAGTTCACCTGCATGAGCGGGAGTAGTTTCTCGTGTATCTGCCTGGCCTCGGAAAATCTAGCGGTATTCGCAAGGTCGACGAGGGTCGCCATTTCGGCAGGCGTTTCATTGGCGACTACGGAAATGACACCGTGTCCACCGAGTGCAATCAATGGCAGCGTGAAGGCATCGTCACCGGCGAGAATCGAGAAATTTTCTGGGATCAACCGACAGATTTCACACATTTGAAGCAGATTTCCAGACGCTTCTTTGATCCCGACAATATTGGGGACTGCTGCTAAACGAGTAAGCGTTTCCGGTTGGATGTTGCACCCGGTACGACTTGGCACGTTGTAGAGCAAAATAGGGAGATCTGTACTCTTGGCTATTGTCTCGAAATGAAGGTACAGGCCTTCTTGTGTTGGTTTGTTGTAGAACGGGGTAACAGAAAGAATGCCATCAACTCCAGTTTTTGCCATGTCAGCGACAAGCTGCACCGCTGTTTGGGTGTCATAACTTCCTGCACCCGCGAGCACCGGGGTTTGGCCGCTTGCTGCCTGGACAACAAGCTCCGTGACCCGGACTTTTTCCTTATGTGACAACGAGGGGCTTTCGCCCGTAGTTCCACAGGGGACAAGGAAGTGAATTCCGTTGTCAATTTGTCGGCGAACAAGTCTTGTAATTGCCGATTCGTCGAGATTGCCCTGTGCCGTAAACGGTGTGACGAGCGCCGTACCACAGCCGGTCCAACGTGTGTGCATATTACAGTTCCTGCTAATCTAGGCCGAGTACATTTCGCATCGTAAACCAGCCCTGCTTACCTTTTACCCAACTAGCTGCTTCGAGCGCACCGCGGGCAAACGTGGCACGGTCACGGGCCGTATGTGTCAGTGTGATCGTATCGAACGGTCCGTCATACCCAATTGTATGGACACCAGGCATTTTACCGGCCCGTGTTGATGATATGTCAATCTCACGCTGATAACCGATTTTCTGCATGCTGTTTTTAAGTGCTAACGCCGTTCCAGAGGGCGCGTCCTTTTTCGCGTCATGGTGACCCTCGTGAATCCAGGCCCCGAAGTCTTCGTGATGAGCAAATAGTTGTGCGCTGCGCTCGACGATTGCTTCGAACAAATTAACTCCAAGTGAAAAATTTGCAGCGTGCACCACACCGATGTGATTTTCTTCTACGATCTTTCGTAGAGCTGGCTCATCGGTTTCCCATCCGGTTGTTCCGATGACAACATTAATCCCGCGCGTAGCGAGCTTGCTTACATTCGAAATAATTGATTCAGGAAGCGAAAACTCAATGGCAACATCGACGTCATCTAGCAAAGATGATTCGAGTCCTTCACCATTACGATTGTTGTGAATATCAAGACGTTCGACGACATGACAGTCGTGATCGGCACTAATTGCGTCGATGGCTTGTCCCATCCGGCCATAACCGACAAGTACGATATGTAGACTCATCTAATGCCTTTCTGTCGACAGTGAAACGTAAGCAAAGTTAATCCCTGCTAATAGAAGATGCAGAGAGGCGGATTATACTCGTGCATGTCTTTTCCCGACAGCATGGTGGTTGTCGAGGTTGCCGAGCCTGGTCCTCCTGAAGTTTTTCGGTTGGCCAGACGTCCTTTGCCTGAGCCGACTACTGGTGAAGTTTTACTTAGAGTGTCGGCGGCTGGAGTGAACCGAGCGGATGTCATGCAGCGCCAGGGAAAATATCCGCCTCCGCCGGGAGCATCCGATATTCTGGGACTAGAAGTGTCGGGAACCGTTGTAATGGTTGGTGAGGGTGTCAGAACTCTTGCTCTTCATGACCAAGTGTGCGCGTTGTTAACTGGTGGAGGCTATTCGGAATACTGTGTTGTTCCTGCTCTGCAATGTCTACCATGCCCGGAGGGCGTCTCGCTAATCGATGCGGCTGCGCTGCCTGAAGCGTTTTGCACTGTGTGGACCAATGTGTTCGAGCGTGGTGGATTACAAAAAGGCGAGATGTTTCTTGTTCACGGTGGATCAAGCGGAATAGGAACTGTTGCGATTCAGTTGGCAAATTTATTTGGAGCGCGGGTATTTACAACTGCTGGTACAACAGAGAAGTGTGAAGCGTGTCTTTCACTTGGTGCCAAGCGTGCGATCAATTACAAGACTGAAGATTTTGTTGAAGTGGTGCAGGCCGAAACCCATGGACGTGGAGTTGACTTGATTCTCGATATGGTGGGTGAGGAATATTTGCAACGAAATCTTGATTGTCTGGCTGTTGAAGGGCGACTTGTTCTGATTGCTTTGATGAGTGGCGCAGATGGCGACATTGATCTAGCGAAGTTGATGTCGCGTCGATTAACGTTAACAGGTTCGACTCTACGTCCCCGTAGCATCGAGCAGAAAGCATTGATCGTTCAAGCATTGTCTGAGTTGGTCTGGCCTCGACTTGCGAAAGGTGACCTTCGTCCTATAATTCACGCTCGCTATCCGTTGAGTGATGCGGCTGAAGCTCATCGGATGATGGAATCAAGTAATCACATTGGCAAATTACTGTTGGTGCCTTAGTTGGCCCAAACCTAGTGAGTGTCTGGGGCGACAAGGACGAATTCACTAGGATAGGCTTGAGCTACGGGATCGCGGTAACGAGGGTCTAGGAAAGTTCTCCTATCCGTTAACTCTGAAGATACGGTTGAAGTTTTTGTTGAGGATCGTGTCTCGATGGCTCGGTGTGAGCTCAAGAGTATCAAAGATTTTTTGCTGCGTATCAAAAAGAGGCTTTTGCCAGCCACGAGGAAAAAATGATGAGTCAGTTCCGAAAAGTATTCGTTTCGGGCCGAGGACATTAAGGGTGGAACGAAAGACATCGACAAGACTGAGATTCGGCATGAGCGTTATCCAGCTATTTGAACTTGATGTGTCGGTATAGATATTTGGACAAACATCGCTTGCCATCAAGAGTTCTCTGAAAAAACCAGCTCCAAAATGCGGGACGATGACTGGAACGGTTGGAAACTGGGAGGCGAGAGGAACAAGTTTCAGTGGATTGCCACGCTGGATATCGAATGTTGATCGAAGGCCAAGTTTTTTTCGCACACCAATCGACAAAACTCCGCAATGAATAAAGGTTGCACGCTCGTAGTGAGCGGCCAGTTCAAAGATATCTTTCACGGCTTTGTCGTCAAGCGAATAGTGGTGCATTGCCGGAAATAGGCAGGCGCAATTCATATGGTATTCACTGAACGCTCGGCGCACCCGTTCATTTGCATCGGTTGCTAGTGGATTCACCATAAACATACCGACAAAGCGTCGTGGATGCCGTTCGATCGCTTCGGCAACTGATAATTCGTCTTCTGGGACACTTGACATCAACGCGATTCGAGTTACGTTGGCGTCATCGAGTTCTTCGATCCACCGATCCGCTAGTGCGTGAACAGATCCTGGAGCATCCCACTCAAGTTCATCAAAAAGTGCTTGACGTGAGTTGATCGTTGGTGAATTTTTTTCGTTCGACAATAACTCGCACAGCAGTTTTTCAAAGAACCCTTCAGAGAAAAAATGACAATGAGCGTCATTGATTTCAAACGTCGGTGTATTGTGGGCTGTGTTGCTTGGCATGGTCTGCGGAGTATACTGGCGTTGGAGTTTTGTTTATGGCAGTAAGTAAAGTTGGACGAAATGATTCGTGTCCTTGTGGTAGTGGACGAAAGTATAAGCATTGCTGTGGAGTGAAAGCTGAAGACCGCTCCAAGTGGGGGACGTATGCATTGATTGGCGTTCTGGTCGCCATCGTCGGTGTTATTGCGTATACGTTTACTTCTGATGGCGGCGGTGGTGGGCGTCAGGTATGGGATCCTGACCATGGCCACTATCACACGGTGCCTTGAGTTGTTTTTTCCGAACGCTCGCTAGTGGTCTTACCACTTAATTGTGAAGATGCTTTTGTCAAAAAAAAGAGCAGGCCTCACGAGTTCAGCGTGGGCCTGCTCCTGCTAAATACAAATTTTCTTATTACATGCTCTGCTTTTTTGTTATCCGTTAGCGACGACTCTTTTTCTTCGCGGTTTTTTTCTTCGCGGTTTTTTTCTTCGCGGTTTTTTTCTTCGCGGCCTTTTTCTTCGCGGCCTTTTTCTTTACCGTTGCACCGGACTCTTTAGTCGTCGTAACTATGGCTGAGGCTACTTTGTACGGGTCAGCATTCGAGGCTGGGCGGCGATCTTCCAGTCGACCTTTCCAGCCGTTGTCAATGGTTCCGACTGGAATCCGTATTGAGGCACCACGGTCTGAAATACCGTAACTGAACTTATCCAGTGCTTCAGTTTCATGCGCACCTGTAAGCCGTTGGTCGTTATCAGCACCGTAAACATCAATATGGCGCTTAATGTTCTTTCCGAATGCTTCGCATATTTGCGCGAAGGTCTCTTGGTTACCGGCACTTCTCATTGCACCGTTCGAAAAGTTGGCGTGCATTCCAGATCCATTCCAATCGGTTGCACCAAGAGGTTTGGGGTGCCATTCAATGGCATAGCCGTACTTTTCGCCACAGCGTTCTAAGAGGTAGCGAGCGACCCATGTTTCATCACCGGCCCTCTTGGCTCCTTTTGCAAATACTTGAAACTCCCATTGACCGGATGCCACTTCGGCATTGATTCCCTCGACATTGATGCCGGCAGCGAGACACACATCAAGGTGTTCGTCGACGCACTGCCTGCCATGAGCGTTACTGGCGCCCACGGAGCAGTAGTACGGTCCTTGGGGGCCGGGATAGCCACCTTCTGGAAATCCAGGTGGAAGCTGGGTGTTGACATCCCACAAAAAATACTCCTGTTCAAAGCCAAACCAAAAGTCTGCATCGTCGTCATCGATTGTCGCTCGCCCGTTTGATTCATGGGGAGTTCCGTCGGCGTTCAACACTTCTGTCATGACCAAATAAGCATCTTTTCTATCCGGGTCAGGGAAGATCGCGACCGGTTTTAGCAAACAATCGGAGTCGTTACCGGCAGCTTGCTCGGTTGAACTGCCATCAAACGACCACATGGGACATTCTTCTAACGTGCCGTCAAAATTTTTTTCAACTCGGGTTTTTGAACGTAGGCTCTGCGTTGGTTTGTATCCGTCCAACCAGATGTACTCTAGCTTCTTGGTCATCGTGCAGTTAACTCCTTCTATGTTGCTCGTCAGTCGATAGGTTTAGGTACGAGTGAATTTACAGAGATTCCTATAGAAAAGCCATTCGTTACGTCTGAATTAGCGTTGAATGAAGTGTTTCTTTAAGAGAGACTTGGGTTGAATCTGACAGTTTTTCCCCATTGCTTGTAAGGTGAAATACGTCGAGTGCCTGAACTCCTTGGGTCGAAATCAGTACTAGCTCAATATCGCAATGCTGCGATGATATGGCCTGACTGACTTGGTGGAGCAGTCCTAGAGCATTTTCTGTCACAAGTTCCATTACAGTGAATCGTCGAGAGTAGTGATTGTTGAAACGTATCACGGGTTTCAAGTTTTCAGGATGATGTTTGCGCTTCGCACCTTGTGTCCGACCTTCTAATTTGGTCGTAATATCTATTGTTCCGGCAACAACATTTCTGAGTAAATCAAGAAGGTCTTGTTCCGCGGTCGGATTCAAACGCAAGTAATCTTCACGGTCTTCAAACTGAAAGAGGTCCAGAACGACACCTTTCTCGTTAGCCATCGCTTGGCCACGCAGAATGTCCATGCCGAAATAAGATAGAACTCCGCAAATATTCGAGAAAAGCTTTGGTTGGTCTACCGCGATGGTACTCAATTCCCATGCTGCTTCCGTCTTTGTAAGGGATGCATGAACTTCCCGCAGCGTTAGGTTTCTTGATAGGCGAACATGTTTATATACGTGTGTCGGATCTACAAGGCGAAGATACCGTTGAGGGTATCCCTCCAAGAATTCCGCTAGTTCTTGTTGCGAGATGTCTTCCGGTTTTTGGCTATTAAGGTCGTCCCGTAAAGAGTCCCCGTCGACAATAAGGTCATCCCCGTACTCAAGAGTTAGTCGGTTGTAGGTTTCAACAAACAATCGCCATAGCATTTCTTCTTTCCACGGGGTCATTACATCTGGGCCGACACCGTCGACATCAGCTAGGGTCAAAAGGCAGAGCAGTTTAAGCCGTTCTTCCGTTCCAACAAGATTTGCAAATCGTGTGACGGTTCCTGGATCTTCAATGTCACGTCGAAAAGCAGCAACGGACATTTGCAAATGATGCCGAATTAGGAACTCAACGGTAGCAATATCTTTCTCCGGAAGCTTGATACGGCGAAGGGCTCCTACTGCCATGCGTGCGCCTTCTTCCGAATGGTTTTTGTTGGTCCATTTCCCAACATCGTGAAAAAGCAGTGCCACGATAAGGAGTTCCGGTTTAGTTATTTCAGAAAATAAATTCGCAAACCTCGAACGACTTCGGGTGCGTGGTGTGCACAGGTGTTCAATATTCCTGATCGTCAAGAGCGTATGTTCGTCGACCGTGTACTTATGGTAGTAGTCACGGATGACATGACAGTAGATCTTTTGGAATTCAGGAAATAGGCGGCCAAGTAGCCCGCGACTATGCATTTCAGAGAGTCGAGCGTACAGTCCTGGTCGCGGCTTGAGTATTCGCAGAAGGAGGTCACGTTCGCTAGGAGTTCGAATAAAACGTTCTGGGGGATAACGTTCAGCGTGGCGTTCTATACAGGTCAGAACCTGCTCAGAGACGTCTAAGTTATTGTCAAGCGCTGCTTCGAAAGCCGTAAGCCACGTTAGTGGTTGCAGCGAAGCCCGAGTTCCATCCACAAAACGAACTCCATCCCAGGATTTCTCGAGATCTTTTCCTATTCGTGAGATGGGTGCCTGCGTGGGCGCTTTGGACGACTTGAGTGCGGTAGCGAGCGATCGACTGATTAACTGAGCGTGGTGGAAATAGGTACTCATGAGTGCTTCAACCTGTGACCTACTATGGTCTCCAGGAGAACCGAAAACGGCGGCAGCGGTTTCTTGGTGTTCATGGTTGAGCGTGTTGAGGTTACGGCCACGTTCCATGTGCAAGATGGACCGAAGACGCAGCATAAAATCTTCTGCCTCATCGATTCGGCCAACATCAAGATACGCTCTGTCAAATACGTCGCGGTTGTTAAATTTTCTTAACAAGCGAATTGCCGTCGCATCTCGAAGCCCACCTGGAGCGTCTTTGATGTCCGGTTCAAGGTGGAAGACAGTATGGTTGTACTGTGCATGTCTTTGACGGGTCAGATCACAAAGTGCGGCCAGCATTGGTTCACGCCACTTGGATTTCTCGGTTAGACAGGCGTTATGAAATTGTCCGTAGGTTTCCTGTTCGCCATCAAGGAATCGAGCCTCAAGGAGAGCGACGAGGTATTCAGGGTTGTTCATCTCTGGGGTTTCAAATTCTCCGAGTTCCCTTACTTGGTGGCCGATATTGAGTCCAAGATCCCATAAGGGGTGAAGAATGGCACTGATAAAATCTTCTTCAGCGCTGCTTATTCGTCCATCAAATAGCAAAAGCAGGTCGATGTCCGAGTAGTAACATTGGTGTTGCCGACCGTAGCCGCCAATAGCCACTAACGCCGCTGGATTTGATTCGATCTTTCTTGCATCCCGATAAATTTCTTGCACGAGCAGGTCGATCTCTGACGCATATGCCTTAACAGTCGAAATTCCTCCATAGGCTTGTTGAGTCGCAGAACTATAACGTTCACGGGCTGCGGCAAACCTGTCTTTAAGTGTTAATTCGATCTGAGATGAAGCGACCGATGAACTAGAGATGCTAGGCATTTTTCATCAAGTAGGCGGTAAACCCACCGTAGTTTTGAGATGGATAAAGTTACCGCACTACCAAGTCAGTCGATTTTATTACAGGAAACTTCTTGGTTTTACCGGTTTTTGAAGAAGAGTCACCCCCTTCACGCGGTGGCTGTCGTTCCACGGCGTGAAGGAGGTGTGAAGATGGGCGAAATACGTATATTTTGTTTAGGAGGTAGTTGCCCTTACTTATTAATATCCGACGCTGAAGCCAACAGAAAAAATGGGTACAACGCTATCTGTACTGCCGTTGATGCTTTGCAGTGCTTCGCCCACAACTAGAGCAGAAAGGCCGATGCCGAAGTCCCATGCCCCGTATTCACTTGGAATAGCCGACAGTGGGACGCCGATCGAGGCGCCAACACTGAAGAAGCCAAAACTTCCGCCCTTGGTGGCTTCGTAATAATTACTTCCACTCATTCCAATAGCAACGGGGAAACTTATCCCGGCATCACTGCTTCCTAGTGAAGTGCCTGGCTCGATACCTAGCTCGAAATATGTACCATCTTTAGTACCACCGTCCGCACCGCCGCCGCTGTCGTATTCGACCGCGACCGTGGCGTAAGGTGCGACCATCGTGTCGTAGGACACTGCGAACGCAATTTCCTTTACGCTCCCCCATGATCCTCGAGGGCTCATATATTTTGTGTAGGTAATATCGATACCGACCGCTTCGGCTCCGAACCCTAAACCCGCATAGAAGTCACTTTCATACCAACTGGGGACTGTTGATGTTTTGAGCTGTTGAGAATGCAAGCTTTGCCAGGTTCCGGCAGTGAGAGAGACGTTGTCGTTGATGGTGAGTCCGGCCTCGAGATACGGCTGCGAAATAGACCCTTTAGTTTCTTGGACGATTCCACGGAAGTAGTAATCGTTGACAAAGTCGATACCGGCTCCTACAGAAACGTTTCCTTCGTTTTGTGCCGATGCATTGTTGGCAGAGAAGCCCAGTAGTGCGATGACTGCTAATGCGAGTGCGAATTTTCGCTTTGTGATTTTCATGAGTCTAACCCGTACCCTCCAAAAAATATGTTTGTGAGAACTTAGAAGGAGGTCGCACCACCTACGCGGGGTATCCCGTCCCCGTCGCAGATAGTGCGACCCATTTAATTGTTATCGATGAGAAATCTGAAACCCTCCGTAGGACTCCATGCCGTGTTCTGCGACATCGAGCCCCATCCGCTCTTCTTCTTCACTGACGCGGACCCCGATGGTTGCTTTAATGACCGCGAAGATAGCGAACGCCGAGACGAAAGAGAACACTCCGTATGCGAGGACACCTATTAACTGGGTCACGAAAGAGAAATCGGCACTGAAGATGCCGACTGCGAGTGTTCCCCAGATACCGCACACCAAGTGGACGGATACAGCGCCGACCGGGTCATCAAGTTTTGCTCGGTCAATCGCAAGAACAGAAACTACAACAATGGCACCAGCGATAAGGCCGATGATGATTGCTGACAGAACACTGACGACGTCTGCGCCTGCCGTAATGCCGACAAGGCCTGCAAGAGAACCGTTGAGGACCATAGATAAATCTGGTTTGTGCTGTGTCATCCATGAGGTTGCCATGGCGCCGATGACACCAGCGGCGGCAGCAAGAGAGGTGGTCACGAATACTAGTGATACCAGCTCAGGGTCCGCGCTTAGGACAGACCCCCCATTGAATCCGAACCATCCGAGCCAGAGCAGAAACACACCGATGGTTGCAAGTGGCATGCTGTGGCCGGCAATTGGTTTGATTTGGTCATTAACGTATTTGCCGAGCCGTGGGCCGAGTACGATGATTCCGGCCAGAGCTCCCCAGCCTCCTACAGAGTGCACGAGCGTAGAGCCTGCAAAGTCGTAGAAACCCATTTGGTCAAGCCAACCGCCGCCCCATTTCCATGAACCGGCGATGGGGTAAATGATTGCCACATAGATGGTTGTGAACAGTAAAAAGGAACCCAGTTTGACCCGTTCTGCGACAGCACCGGAAACGATGGTGGCTGCGGTCGCGGCGAACATGGCTTGAAAGATGAAGTCCGTCCAATATGTGTACGCTCCGTCAGCGTACGCGATGGTGTTTCCGTCTACTCCAGGGTCGATTCCCATGCCGGCAAAGCCAAAGTATTGGCCGATAGAAAAATCTCCCGGATACATCAGGTTAAACCCACAGATGGCGTAGGTCAGCAAACCGATGGCAACGACGCCCGTGTTCTTGAAGAGGATATTGACGGTGTTCTTGGCCTGCGTTAGTCCCGATTCGAGGCACGCAAAACCAAGGTGCATGATAAACACGAGAAACGTGGCTACGAGCATCCAGGTGTTATTTACCGTAAACATCTCTGTGGAGACATCTTGAGCAGATACGACTTGAGGCACTAGCACCAAGGCGAGAACAGCTGGAAGTAGGAAGCGTGACTGGCGCGATACATTTTTCATAACGTTGTCCTTACTTATCTAGAGCGCGGCTGAACCAGCCTCGCCGGTACGGATGCGGATTGCCTGAGCAATGTCGCTGACAAAGATTTTCCCATCGCCGATTTCACCAGTTCGTGCCGAGTCATTGATTGCGGTGACAGCTCCGTCGACTTGCTCGTCATCTACGACAAGATCGATTTTTATTTTCGGCACAAAGTCGACTGAGTATTCAGCACCTCGGTAGGTTTCAGTATGTCCTTTTTGGCGGCCGAAGCCTCTGACCTCGGTGACGGTAAGGCCTTGGATGCTCGCCTTTGCGAGTGCGTCACGCACATCATCAAGCATGTGCGGTTTGATAATGGCTGTTATAAGTTTCATGTGCTATCTCCCCGGAGTTGCTAGCGCGGATCAAATCCACGCTACAAGAAATTTAATGCAAGATGTATGCCAACTTGAGTAGCGCTGGTTGCTGCTAAAATTTGAGAGGTTTCTTCAGTGTTTCTTGCTGTTTTGGGGAAATCTTATGTTTCGAATAACAACAAAAATGTATATATTCTTATTTTTGAAACAAAAATGTAGAACAAACAAAAATCCTAATGTTTTTTATCCTTTCTGGTATTAAATTATTAAAAATATTTAGTTTTAAATAGGTAATGAGAAGGAAATCTTTTTTTATTTGAGCATAGAGGCAGTTTGTTTCAGGCCAACTATCTACAAAAATGTAATAAATTAGAATTTATATACAAAAATGTATATAGGTTGAATCACCGAAATCTTCGGCAATCGATCCGATATTTTTTAACTTTGTAGCTAACAATTCGTTCCGTTGAATCGAGCAACTGAGCAGCCTGCACTCGATTTCCGCGAGTGGTTTTCAAGGCATCTTGAATAAGGTCTTTCTCATACGAGGCGACAGCCTCGGCTAACGTGACCCGCGTCGTAGTACCGGATTGTTCTCCGGTTTGTAGGCTGGGCGGTAGATGATGGGCATGAATGACATTTTCGTCACAGATAAGCACGGCCCGTTCAATGCAATTTTCAAGTTCACGAACGTTTCCTGGCCAGTGATACGCCATCAGCATATCGATCGCTGGTGTGGAAATCCGTTTAATAGTCTTGCCGTGTTCGATCGAATACTTTTCAAGAAAGGTATCCGCGAGCAATAGAATGTCTGGCTTACGCTCTCTCAGTGGCGGCACAAAAATCGTAAAGACATTAAGACGATAGTGCAGGTCTTCTCGGAATGTACCTGCTGCGATGGCCTTTTCAAGGTCTGCATTCGTAGCTGCGATCAAGCGAACGTTTGATTTTATGGGAGTGGTGCCGCCTAGCCGTTCAAATTCTTTTTCTTGTAGAACGCGCAGTAATTTCACCTGTGTTGATAGGTTGATATCACCTATTTCATCAAGAAAAAGAGTGCCTCCATCTGCCAATTCAAAACGACCTTTTTTTCGGGCAGTGGCGCCGGTGAACGCGCCTTTTTCATGACCAAAAAGTTCTGCTTCAATAAGTGAATCTGGGAGTGCCGCACAGCTGACTTTTACAAGGGACTGTTTGGCTCGTGGCGAGTTGTAGTGGAGTGCATTGGCAATAAGTTCTTTACCAGTCCCCGATTCCCCTCGCACAAGAACCGTTGTATTACTCGTAGCGACTTGGGCGATTTGTTCATACACCGTGCGCATGGGGCCGCTGGTGCCGACAATGTTTGAGAAATCGTACCGTTCTTTGAGTTCAGCTTTGAGATTCGTATTTTCTTGAACGAGTTTTTGACGTTCTATCGCAGTGACTCCATTGAGAGCGGAGACAATCGCTTCAGAGGCGTCCTTTAGGCGGAGTGCTTGTCCCAGCATGCTGGCGACAATGCGGAAGACCTGCAAGTCGTAATTGTAATTGCGAGACTTTTTAAACTTAAGGTCTATATTTAGAGTGCCGAGCGGGCTTTTGGCTCCTGGAATCGGTACTGAAATGAAGCTGGTCTCTGCACCGGCACGCTGGGTACGTGGTCCTGTTCGATTCAAAAACATTGGTTCTTGACTAATCTGAGTCAGGATAATCGGTTTCCCGGTGTCTGCTACTTGTCCGGTGATACCTTCTCCAGTATTCCACTCAGCCCTCCGTCCTTTCCCGTCTATCCCGGACGAGGCTTCCACTCGTAATCGGTTGGAACTCGGTTCAATGACCACGACGGCGCTTCTAAGCACTCCATAGTCATGTTCCAATATATCTAGGACTCGTTGGAGCCCTGTTCGACTATGGGGTTCGGTACTCAATGCTTGATTGACATTGGTCAGCATTGTCAGTGCGGAGGAATCAACTGAAATATTGCCAGGTTTTGTTGTCGACATCGGTAGTTATTGTCGTTCGTTAATAGGCTTTACGATTCCAAAAACAGCTTGCAAGCTGTTTCGGTGATGACGGTCGATCAATGCGCACCGTCGTATTTGTTTTCTAGAGTGGTGCTGGAAGATTTGACGAGCCCATCAAGTGGGCGTCAATACCTCGAGCAGCGCTCCGTCCTTCAGCGATTGCCCACACGATAAGTGACTGACCGCGTTGCATGTCACCGGCTGCAAACACAGACTGTTGATTTGTCATCCAGTTTTTGTCTCTCCAAACGTTCCCACGTTCTGTGAGTTTGATGTCGAGTTCTGCCAGGAGGCCGTCACGTTCTGGCCCGACAAATCCCATGGCAAGTAGCACGAGATCGACGTCCATCTCGAATTCACTATTGGCTATTGGTTCAAAGGTCATCCGGCCATTTTCTCGGAGAACTTCTACCTTCGTGCCATGCAGCTTATTGACTCGTCCATCGACTCCAGAAAAACTATCGGTAGAAACTGAAAAGATACGTTCTCCGCCTTCTTCGTGAGCAGATGAGACACGGAAAATGTGTGGCCACAAAGGCCATGGGTTGTCAGGTCCGCGCGTGTCAGGGGGTTGTGGCAACAACTCGAATTGTGCGACTGATCGAGCATTGTGACGATGAACGGTTCCAAGGCAGTCAGCCCCGGTATCGCCACCACCAATGATTACGACTCGTTTATCTGTCGCTGTGATGGCTTCCTTTTTTGGGATAGTTTCACCCTCATTGCGCCGGTTTTGTTGGGTGAGATACTCCATGGCAAAGTGAATGCCACGAAGTTCTCGACCCGGAACTTTTAGGTCACGCGGTTGCCCCGCGCCACCGGCTAAAAGAACAGCGTCGTATTCGTTTCTGATTTGATCAGCTGAGACATCAGTTCCTACGGCGGTGCCTGTTCTGAACACCACTCCCTCAGCCTCCATCAAGGAAATTCGCCTATCAAGGAAGCGTTTTTCCATCTTAAATTCCGGGATACCATAGCGGAGTAACCCGCCGACTCGACCGGATTTTTCAAAAACTGTAACGTTGTGTCCAACTCGATTTAATTGGTCAGCTGCAGCTAAACCAGCTGGACCGGACCCAACGATGGCGACAGTTTTCTGTGTCCGCGTGGTTGGCGGTTCTGGTGTGATCCAGTTTTCGTCGAAAGCACGCTCGATAATGGCTAATTCGACTGATTTAATCGTTACTGCATCACGGTCGATGGCAAGCACACAAGAGCCTTCGCAAGGTGCAGGACAAAGTCGACCCGTCCACTCTGGAAAATTGTTGGTTTTGTGAAGCCGGTCGATCGCAGCTTGCCATTTGTTTCGATAAACCAAGTCGTTCCAGTCCGGAATGAGGTTGCCAAGCGGGCACCCTTGATGACAAAACGGGATACCGCAATCCATACATCGGGCCCCTTGGTCTCTAAGGTCATCTGTTTTGTACCGGAGATAGACTTCGTTCCAGTCCGAGACACGTTCAGAAACCGGTCGGCTTGGTGGTTTTTGGCGATCAATTTCAAGAAATGCTTTTAGTTTTCCCATCCGTTATCAACGTTTCGTAATTACTGTGTTCCGATTAGTTCTGAAAATTCTGGTTCGCGCGATTCAGCCCTTGCTTTTGCTTCAGCCTGGAGTACGCGTTTGTAGTCACGCGGCATGACCTTTACGAATTTCAAGCGCGTTTTGTCCCAGTGTGCCAATAGTTTTTGAGCGACGGTACTGCCGGTTAATTCGATGTGCCGAGTTAGCAGATGTTGCAGAAGCAGGTCATCGTCCTCAGCAACCGTTTCGAGATCCACCATACCTGGATTACATCGTTTCTTGAATGTTTGGTCTTGGTCCAGAACGTAGGCGATGCCGCCACTCATTCCAGCAGCGAAGTTCCTTCCGGTCGGGCCAATGATGACGATGCGTCCGCCGGTCATGTACTCGCAACCATGGTCACCAATTGCTTCTACAACGGCATGGGCTCCACTATTGCGAACTGCAAAGCGTTCGCCGGCAACACCGCGAACAAAAAGTTCACCACTCGTTGCTCCATAGAGTGCGACGTTCCCAATGATAATGTTGTGCTCGGCAGTGAATGTGCTTTGTTTAGAAGGGGAAATAACGAGGTGTCCTCCAGATAGACCCTTGCCAACATAGTCATTTGCATCTCCCTCGACGGCCATTGATACGCCGCGGGGAACAAAGGCACCAAAACTTTGACCAGCGGACCCAGTGAATTTAATTTGGATCGTGTCGTCGGGAAGCCCTTGAGCTCCCCAGCGCCGAGAGATCTGTGAGCCGAGCATCGTTCCGACCGTACGGTTTACGTTCCGGATAGGCAGTTCTAGTGCGATTGGTGTTCGTTGCTCGATTGCGTTTCGGCACTGTTTGATCAGCTTAGTATCTAAGGCTTGGTCTAACCCGTGGTCCTGAGCCGTAAGGCATCTGCGTCCGATCGTATTTGGAACGTCAGGTTGATGGAGAATGTTTGATAGGTCGACCCCATTTGCCTTCCAATGGGCGACTGCTTGCTGCATATCCAGGCGATTGCATTGTCCGATCATGTCATCCATATTACGGAATCCAAGCTGAGCCATTAACTCACGTACCTCTTCGGCGACGAACCGGAAATAGTTTTCTACAAATTCTGGTTTACCAGTGAAGTGTTTTCGTAATTCTGGATTCTGCGTCGCTACGCCCACTGGACAAGTGTCAAGATGACACACGCGCATCATGATGCAACCAGACACAACTAATGGAGCCGTCGAAAACCCGTATTCTTCCGCGCCGAGAAGAGCAGCAATGACGACATCGCGACCGGTTTTCATTTGGCCGTCGACCTGTACCACAATACGGTCTCTCAAATCGTTAAGAACTAGTACCTGTTGTGTTTCTGCGAGACCTAATTCCCACGGTACACCTGCGTGTTTGAGGCTCGTGAGGGGCGAGGCGCCCGTGCCGCCGTCATGCCCAGATATTAAGACAACATCAGAGTGAGCCTTTGCAACACCAGCCGCTACGGTTCCAACACCGACTTCAGCAACGAGTTTGACATGCACTCTGGCATCAGGATTTGAGTTCTTTAAATCATGAATAAGTTGTGCAAGGTCTTCGATTGAGTAGATGTCGTGGTGCGGCGGAGGAGAAATAAGACCGACTCCAGGTGTCGAGTGACGAACTTCAGCAATCCATGGGTAGACTTTAAAACCAGGAAGTTGTCCTCCTTCTCCTGGTTTAGCACCTTGAGCCATTTTGATCTGCAAATCATCGGCATTGATTAAATATTCACTTGTCACGCCGAACCGACCGGAGGCAACCTGTTTAATAGCGCTTCGTCGCAAGTCTCCATTTTGATCTGCTATAAAGCGCTTGGGGTTTTCCCCGCCTTCGCCAGTATTGGATTTTCCACCGATCCGGTTCATGGCAATCGCAAGCGTTTCGTGAGCTTCAGCACTGATTGATCCGTACGACATCGCTCCAGTCGAGAATCGTTTGTAGATATTTTCAACGGGCTCCACTTCCTCAATCGGAATTGGATTCGCCGTTCCGTTGAATTGGAGCAATCCGCGCAGCGTGGCGCGTTTTTGGCTTTGGTCATTTACCAGTTCGGCATACTCACGATAGATTTCGTACTGTCCGCTTCGGCTTGCGTGCTGAAGTTTAAAGACCGTTTCGGGGTTGAAGAGATGATATTCACCATCTCGTCGCCATTGGTATTCGCCACCAGAGTCAAGTTCCTCATCTGGACGACCGCGCGCAGGAAACGCAATAGCGTGACGTCGTGCGATTTCTTCTGCAATGGTTGTGATCCCGATGCCTCCAATTCGGGAGGCTGTCCATGTGAAATATCGTTCAATAAAAGATTTTTCAAGTCCGACTGCTTCGAAGATTTGTGCTCCGCGATAACTTTGAAGTGTGGAGATGCCCATTTTAGACATCACTTTTAGGACCCCTTTTGTGCATGCCAAAACGTACTGTTGGATCGCTTGTTCTTCAGTGAGGTCTCGAAGCTCTCCGTCTAGTAAGAGTTGCCTGATCGTTTCAAATGCAACATACGGATTAATAACGGCGGCACCATACCCCACAAGTAAAGCCATGTGGTGGCACTCACGTGCTTCACCAGTTTCAACAATTAGCGCGCAACGAGTGCGTGAGCCTTCACGTACCAAATGATGGTGAACGCCTGCGGTGGCAAGAAGAGCTGGTATCGGCGCATGCTGTTTGCTGATACCACGATCAGATATTACTAATAGTGTTGCACCGCCGTCGACAGCGGCACTGGCCGCAGCACAGAGGTTGGTCATTGCCTGCTCAAGACCCTTGGCGCCGGAACTTGGATCAAAAAGCATGGGCAATGTACATGATTGAAAGGCGGGGTTGTCGAGGTCGCGTAGCGTCGCGAGTTCAGCATTGGTTATAACCGGGTAGTCGACTTTGATGTGATGGCATGACTCGGCGTCGGGGGCCAACACATTTCCTTCCGCACCAAGCGTTGAGCCCATGTCGGTTACAAGTTCTTCACGGATGGCATCCAGTGGTGGATTTGTGACTTGTGCAAAAAGTTGTTTGAAATAGTCGTAAAGTAGCCGGGGGCGGTCTGAAAGCACAGCAAGAGCGGTATCGGTACCCATCGATCCGATTGGCTCGGTTCCGTTTTGAGCCATCGGAGTAATCAAAATTCGAAGGTCTTCTTCTGTGTAGCCGAATGCACGTTGCCGAGTTAGAACCGTTTCTTGGTCTGGCTGTTCCAAAACCGGTGTCGCCGGTAGGTCATCAAGGTGTATCAGTTTTTGTGCGATCCACTCTCCGTAGGGGTGTTCCCGAGCAAGTTCTCCCTTGATTTCATCGTCGTCAATGATTCGGCCTTGCTGTGTATCTACGAGGAAGATTCGGCCGGGGTGCAGTCGTTCTTTGATCAACACATTTTCTGGAGGAATATCGAGGACGCCAACTTCAGATGCCATGACGACCATGTCGTCTTTGGTCACGTAATACCGGGATGGCCGGAGCCCGTTGCGATCGAGAACCGCACCAATAACGCGGCCGTCGGTGAAGGCGATTGATGCTGGCCCATCCCATGGTTCCATGAGTGAGGCGTGGTACTCGTAAAAGGCCCGACGGGCTGGACTCATTGATTCATGGTTACTCCATGGCTCAGGAATCATCATTAAGATCGCATGCGCAAGCGGTCGCCCGCTCAGGACGAGGAATTCCAGCACGTTGTCAAACGTGGCGGTGTCGCTTTGCCCTTCCCGGATCAGTGGGAACAGTTTCTGTAAATCTTTACCGAACAATTTGCTCTTACACAGCGATTCTCGAGCACGCATCCAATTGATATTTCCACGCAGCGTGTTGATTTCACCGTTGTGCGCGATATAGCGGTAAGGATGCGCCAGTGGCCATGATGGAAACGTATTGGTACTGAATCGGGAATGGACAAGCGCAAGTGCCGATTCAACATCTGGGTCATGAAGGTCAGGAAACATGCGTTCAATTTGGTCAGCGATCAGCATGCCCTTGTACACGATGGTGTTCGACGACAGGCTTGCAACATAGAACATGTCGGGAGCGATGTTATTGAGTGCGCCAACAGCACGCGAAACACGTTTTCTGATGACGTACAGTTTTCTCTCGAAGTGGAGATGAGTGTCGTTCTGTGCTACCCCACTGTTTTCGTGGCTTATGAAGATTTGCCGGATGATCGGTTCACCACTTCTTGCGGTTACTCCGAGGTGAGTATCATCGGTCGGTACATCGCGCCAGCCTAAAAGGGTTTGGCCTTCCTCCTTAATTACTTTAGAGAAGATGTCTTCTATTTGTTGCTGATGAGTTTCGTCGTGCGGAAGAAAGACCATGCCAACACCGTACGAGCCAGGAGCGGGAAGTTCGAATCCAAGAGCTTCGGTTTTCTTCGCAAGAAACTTGTGAGGCAGTTGCAGAAGGATGCCTGCGCCATCACCGGTATTTTTTTCGCAGCCACAGGCGCCGCGATGAAGCAGATTGATCCCAATTTCAAATGCTTGTCGGACGAGTTTGTGAGATTTCGTGCCTTTAATATTTACGATAAAGCCCACGCCGCACGAGTCATGTTCGAATCGTGAATCGTAAAGTCCGGTTGTGTTGTTATTGTCGCTCTTCATATTTCGTGTTTCTTTTTGGACTATCAATAATTCAGGCCGGTGGTAGTGCGGATTCGCCCTTTACAAGACCTTGATTATCAGACGGACTTTCCTCGTTAACAGATGTCGACGGCTCCGTGTCTAACCGGTTCAACAAATTGATGAACGCACTGACCGCTGGATTGAGACGGCGTTTCCGCCTATGGATGATACTGAGAGGCCTTACAAAAGGCGCCTCACCGTCAAGCGTATCCAGGGCAATCGAAACGAGGCTACGCCGCTTTACCTCTCGGCGAACCGTTTGCTCAGGTACGATTGCTATCCCGGCACCATCTTCCACGGCCTCTTTGATATTTTCTATGTTGTCGAATTCGGCAACGATGTTAACACTCGCTCTATGACGACGAAGATATCTGTCTAGTTCGCGGCGTACCGGTAGCTGTCGATCAAATGTAACGATTGATTCACCGCTAAGTTCCCAAGGGCCAACCGCTGTGGCTCTACGCGAAAATTTGTGTGATGGGAGGCAGGCCACTACCATGGTTTGTCGCTGCCATGGAACGGCTGTTAGGTCTCTTCCTGGCGAGGCAAACGCAATTAGCCCAAGGTCTGACTGGTCGTTTTGAATGCGTGTATAAATTTCATCTGGATGCATGTATTCAAGTTGCACTGTTGCACCTGGCACGGTTGTTTGAAATTCTTCGACGTAGCGGCTGAGGTCTGGTAGTCGGATTGAGTAAATAGACGCAAGTCTGACTGTGTAGCCGGACGGTTCTTGGTGACGTTGAACAGATTCTTCTAGTTCGTAATAGCGTTCCACAATTTCTTGGCAGCCTTTAAAAAAAGTATTGCCCTCCTCTGTCAAGAGCCAAGGTCGTTTCGAACGATCGATAAGTTGAACTTGGAGGCGCTTTTCTAGCTGGCGTACAGCCTGGCTGGCGGCAGATTGACTTATCGAATTTTCTGCGGCACCGCGAGAGAAACTCTGAAACCTGACTACGTCGCAAAATATTCGTAATGCCTCGAAATTCATGGGGAGGGAAACTCTACATACAAGTTAAGCTAATGGCAAGAGTTTGAGGTATTAGATATTCTAATGTTGCAGGGTGTTTTGGTTTTATCGAGGGTTTCTCTTAATTCAAGGCGTATTAGTTGTTTAAATAAATAAATTTAAGCTAATTGATATTTCTATCATCAGCTCAACTGAAATCGTCAAATTTTCCAACTTGACGATCTAATTCTCTAGGAGGAGAGATTTTTTAGGAGGCCCTTGAGGTCTACGTCAGTCTGCGATGTGATAGCAAAGTTGCGTTGCCCTCCTTTGGCCTGAGAGGTAATTGAAAATTGTTGCGTTCCGTGAAGTTGTTCCCCAAAGGTCTGAAGTGTTTTTTCGAGGACTTCGACTATTTCTGGTGTATTCGGAGCGAGCAAACGATCATTGGAACTGAAAACAAGCTTGTCGGTTTGAAACGTAAAGTTGCCGGCTACCATGGCATCTGCGTCGGATTCCAGTATCTGAGCCGCCAGCAATAACTTTCTTGCCCCACTGACCAAATTTTGAACTAGTGTTTCTGGGGCGTTTCGTTTTCTTATGTAGCAGAACCCAACGCAATCCACATTCCGTTCGATTGCAAGGTTAGCTTCATGTCCTACGAGAAGGGCGTTCGGCCCAGTTGGAAGATGAGTGTAATCTGCAACGTCAATAAGTAATTCGTCGATTGACTGCTCACGAATCCATTTATGAAATACAGGAATAATTGCTTTTGCAGAGACTGCTGAAATTGGATCTGCAAAAATTGTGAGTTTATACCGTTCGAGTGAATTTAGCGGTTCCATTTATTCTGCTTTGGGTTTGGGTGCTGGGCTTGGTTGAAGTGGCACAACCGGTTGAGATGCCAATCGTGCTTGACATGCGTGACTAGCCTCAAGAAACAATTGAGCTTCTTCGATAAGCTGATGTGCTGCTTCTGCTGTGTCAGAACTTCCTGATTCGTGACGACGAAACAAATACATCGCGAATTTTCCACGCGCATACTTATCGAAAAACACCTCGGTATCGAAGAAACGAGTTCGGAATTCTTTCACGATGCTGTCGGGGTCATCTGAAATATCTACAAATTCAGTTTTAATCAATCCTTTCGCGGCAAGCAACATGGCTTGGTAGGCTAGTCGATTTGCTTGCTCCGGTTCGGCTTCCTCGAGTTGCAACTGAGCTTCGAAAATTTGAGCCTCAGCGGACGCGAGATCGAATTCCGTTAAAGAAACGACTTCACCGGCACATTCGCCAACACCCATGTCACCCAGTGTAAATTCACGCGGGTCACCCCAATCTGAGTAGTAATCTGGTTGTAAGGCATGTGCCGGCACAGGAGCTAGGTCGTCTAGCATTTCCTTAAAGGCTCTCTTACCCACACGCTGTGTATAGTCCTGGAAGGTCTCGTGTTCCTTCCGATCTGCGACAAAACGTTTTGTAATGCGGTCGACTGCGTCGGGTATTCGTTTTGATGGGATGGCCATTGAAGCGAGGCCATAAGCACCGCCGTTTTCTCGCCATTTACCACCAAGGACAACTTGAAAATGCGGAACCGCATAGCCTCCGATATTTCGGCTGACGCCATAGAATCCAAGGTCGGCGATGTGGTGTTGTCCACATGAATTGAAACAACCGCTGGTCTTTATACGCAATTGTTCTACTGATGAATCTAGGGCGTCTCCTTGTTCGGAGAAGCGCGACTGCAGTTCGGCGGCAAGACCACGCGACGATGCGATGCCAAGTTTGCAGGTGTCCGTGCCGGGGCAGGCTGTAATGTCAGCGATGGTCCCCGCGCCGGGTTCTGCGAGTCCGATAGCAAATAGTGCTTGGTAAAGCGAAGGAAGATCCGCGTCACTAACCCAACGCAAAACAATATTTTGCTCAACGGTTAGTCGGACGGTATCGTCAACGTACGCGCGTGCAGTGTCGGCAAGCTCTCGCATCTGCTGTGAAGTTAGATCTCCAAGTGGAAGTGCAATTGTTACAACTGAGTACTCCGGCTGACGTTGTTGGTACACGTTGGTACGCAGCCAATGTTTATAGCTGTTGCTACCATTGTCGTCGGATGAACCGCTTTTCTTCGAAGGATGTTCTCTATGATGGAGGGCTTCGTCGAGATGTGCCGTCCATCGCGGGTCATCCTTTAATTGCTGGCGCTCTTCAAGAACCAGCCGTTTGAATTCTTCTAGCCCAAGTTGAGCAACAAGAAACTTAATGCGTGCCCGAGCGCGATTTCGTTTTTCACCAAGCCGGGCGAATACTCTCGCGATTGCCTGGGCAATTGGCAAGAGTTCTTCAACGGGGAGAAATTCGTCAAATAGTTTTGCTTGATGAGGAACGGCACCCAAACCGCCACCGACATAGGTCTTGAAGCCACGTTGTTGGGTGCCATTTTGTGTGCGTGTTGCCGCGATCAGTCCAAGATCATGCATTGATGCCAAACCACACGCATGTTCTTGGCAACCTGAAAACGACACTTTAAATTTTCGACCGAAATCTTGCGTGTCAGGGTGTCCGAGCAAGAACGACATACATGCTTCGGCGTACGGCGTAACATCGAAGGTTTCGTCACGACAGACGCCCGCCAAGGGGCAACCGGTGACGTTTCGGACAGTATTACCACACGCCTCACGCGTGGTGATGCCGACAGCCGCCAGACGGCGCATCAGGTCCGGTGTGTCATCGATATGAACAAAATGTAGCTGGATATCCTGACGTGTCGTTATGTGGCAGATTCCATCACTGTACTCATCAGCCAGGTCAGCGAGTACGTCCATTTGGTCTGGTTTTACGCGCCCCATAGGAATCTTAATTCGCATCATTCCCGGGGCATCCCAAACTGTTTCCGGGCCTTTTGTGAGTCTATTGGATGGGTAATCCAGTGTTTTAGAGCCAGTTCCGTCATTACGCTGACCGTTGTCGTAACGTTGTCCATAAACACCCCGTCTGAGGCGGGTTTCAGCAAAGACCTTTTCATCAACCTTATCTTGTCGTCGCAGGGAAATTTGGTTTTCAAACGCGTCGATCTCTTGACCGAGTTCTGCCGGGATTTTGTCAGACAGCTTTGCTTTCCACGTCATAAATTAGCCTTCTTGTTCTCGGGCAATTGCATCGATTGTGTGAGTTGGCATGACATCGTTTCCTATGACATCGCTTATTTTGACGACCTCCCCGATAATGATCGTTCCGGGCGTGTCAGCGTATTTGTTCAAGCTTTCATCGAGTGTCGCTAGGTCTACGAGGCTGCCTGTCCAGTGCGACATTTGTGGTGTTGATGCGGCAGTAATGATCGAGCATGGGGTCATCGGCGACCAGCCATTCGTAAGAAGTGTTTGTGCAATTTGATTCCGATAGTGCAACCCCATCAACACCACTACGGTCATTGAACTTGACTCCAATGATTCAAGTACCGGTCCAAATACTTCAGGTGTATGTCCAGATACGACGGTAAACGCGGAGGAAAGTCCGCGGTGCGTGACGGGAATGCCAGCTAGTCCTGGAGCCGAGATCGCTGCACTTATTCCGGGAATTACTTCAAATGGGATACCGGAAGTCTTAAGGGCGAGAGCTTCTTCTCCACCACGTCCTAATACGAATGGATCGCCAGACTTGAGCCGCGCAACGCGTTTGCCTCGTTGTGCTGACCTGATCATTAGTCGTTGGATGGTTTCCTGGTTAACGGCGGGACGTCGTGCACGCTTGCTGACGCAAAAACGTTGGGCAGAATGAGCTATTTTGACAACTTCGGCGGATACAAGACCGTCATAGAGCACAATGTCCGCATCGACAAGTCGGTTGGCAGCTTTGATGGTCAGTAATTCTGGGTCTCCCGGTCCTGCTCCAATGAGCGACACAAACCCCAAAGTCATTGATGGTTGCTTCTTCATTATTCGTTTCACCTCAATTGATTCGTAATTGGTTTACTGTTCGGCTTTTTGTAGAGGCGAATAAGTGATTGTAGGAGTTCCGGTCGTCGGTTTTGCATGGGGACCGCATCTTTTTTCCAGTGCCGACGTAATTGAGCTGCTTTAGCCATCCATTGTTCGAGGTCACGAGTGGGGAGTAATGAGTCGAGTGCTTCCCTTAACAACCCGGCAAGGGCCGGCGCACGACCATCGGTTGATATTGCGAACGTGACGCCTGCGCGGCGGACAACACCACCAAGGTACAGACTGGCATTTGGGGGATCATCGACGGCATTAACAAAGATATGTCGAGATTCGGCCGCTTGCGAAACAGTACGATTCACATCAAGCGTTGCGGCGGCGACAACCAACCAAGCACCGTCTAAATCTGATAATCGAAAATCGCGTTCAAGGATTTTCACACGGGAATTCCTGATTTCTGACACGATTTCTGGTGCCACGACCGTTATGTCAGCTCCTGCATTGAGTAAGGCTTCAAGTTTTGATGCTGCTACCGGTCCGCCACCAACTACCACGACACGCCGGTCGGCTAGTTTGATGAAGGCGGGGAAAAGATCCATCGCTTGTTACTCCTGCTGGTTTGTGATCTCTGGACTATGGAGGCCGCATTCGTTCTTTGAATTGCCTCGCCAGCGACCTGCCCGGTCGTCTTCGCCTGGTTTGACCTGACTTGTACATGGCCAGCAGCCGATACTTGGGTAGCCATTATCATGTAATGGATTGTATGGCACCTTGTCAGAGAGAATATGCTGCCAGACATCATTCTTCGTCCATGTAACAAGCGGGTTAATCTTAGCGATGTTAAATTTATGGTCCCATTCGACGACTCTCGCATGCGCGCGTTCAGCGGTTTGGTCACGGCGAATGGCGGTTACCCAGGCTTCGACATTGGCTAACGTGGCTTTCAGTGGAATGACCTTTCGCATGTCGCAACAGGTATCCGGGGCGCGTTCCCAAAGCCGGTCACCGTGCATTGTTGCTTGTTGAGCGACATCGAGTTCTGAGGTGATTCCACGAATCGTGATGTTGTACCGAGATTCTAAACGATGCCATAGATCGTAGGTTTCTTGAAAAAGTAAGCCGGTATCAAGTGTGAAAATATCGATCGGGATTTTGTGCTTTCCGATTAGATCAATAAGCACACAACCTTCGGCGCCAAATCCGGTTGCAAACGTTAGTCCTTTACCGAAGTGGGACGCAGCCCACTCTAGAATATCTGCGGCTGAACGTCCTTCAAGATCATCTGAGAATCTTGATAGCTCACTCAAGGAGTTATCTTTTGGTTGTGAGACGTTCGCCATCCTAATTTCCTTCCTCGGCTGTTTCAGCCTCTACAACATACCGAATAGTACCAAATAGGTACCGATAACGATGAGTGCGCTGGCAAGACCAGTTCTCAAAATATAGTCTGATACGGTCGTAGCGATGCGTGCTCCAGTTAGGACGCCTGGTACTGCTCCAAGAAGAACAGTTCCTGCAAGTGCAACATCCACTCGGCCGGCCGCAGCGTGACCAACGGTGGCTGCAACTGACAAAGCGAGAGCATGAATAAGGTCGGTTCCGACGATAGTGCGTGCATTGAGCGGATACCACAGTGTTAGCACACACAATAAAAGCGAGCCACTACCAACGCTTGTCATGCTCACCAGTAATCCAGTTATAAACCCAAGGCCAATGGAGATTATCGGGGCGGGTTCCGTTTTCTGATGGATTTTTCCGTCAAAGCGCATGCGCAGCAACAGGGCACTGCCCGCCAGAATCAGCACGATTCCGAGACCATGGGTGAGCCATGAATCGATATGCTTCACGGGAACACGGTTCAGTACGGAAATCCCTATGACTGCGCCGGGAATGGAACCAATGGCAAGGAGTCCAACAGTTGGCCAATGAACTTCACGCCGAATAGCGTAGAAACCGCCGCCAAATAGCTTCATACCACTCGCAATCAAGACATCTGATCCGATTGCGATGGCCGGTGGTACACGGGCAATGAGCACCAGTGCTGGCGTTAGAAGAGCACCGCCGCCAGTCGATGTAGCACCGACTAGCATTCCCACAAAGAAACCGATAAGTGTTGGAGTTAGTTCCACAGGTAAAAAAAAACCTGGGGGTGTTTACCGCCCAGGCGTTTGGTCTTTCTGATGTTTGGTCCCCGCCTTAGCTAAAAGGCAGGAGATAATCTGGTTCGACCGTTCGCGCAGGGGCCCCTTAGGGGCTCCATACAAACGCAGCTACAAGCACAAGTTCCACGAAGGCGCGGACGCATAAGCCTTGATTGTAGCAGGTGACTTCCTCGAAGAGTCAAGCATGGTAATTTCTACCGTGGTAATCTACAAAGTTATTTTCCATCTCGTTGGCCTCTTCGTTAAACACAGTACGGAAGGAGTAGCGCAGTTTTGTCTGACTACCTGATTTCTCCGCATGGCGGAGACCTTGTCGATTTATTCGCTAATGAGAAAGACCAGGACAAACTCAAGGCCGCATCCCGTGATTGGCCGTCTCATGACCTCACGGCGCGTCAGCAGTGCGATCTTGAATTGTTGGTGTGCGGGGGATTTTCGCCTTTAACTGGTTTTCTTGGCCAGAAAGATTATGAATCGGTTTGCTCGGAGATGCGCCTGGGTAACGGGACGCTGTGGCCGGTTCCTATCACATTGGATATTCCTGAGTCTCTTGCAACGACTCTTGAGCCAGGAAGTAACTTGGCATTACGGGATGAGGAAGGTGTGATGATCGCTGTGCTTGCGGTCGAAGACGTGTGGTGTCCAGACCGGACGGCTGAGGCGTCGGCGGTATTTGGTACCACCAATGAGGAGCATCCTGGTGTGGCACATCTATTGTTTCGCACTGCGTCGCACTATGTTGGTGGACGCGTCACGGCGTTGCAGCCAATTACTCATTACGATTACAAGCAGTTGCGTCATACACCTGCTGAATTAAGGAGTGAGTTCGCGAAACTTGGCTGGGCAAAAGTTGTTGCGTTTCAAACTAGGAATCCGATGCACCGCGCTCACCAGGAGTTGACGCTACGGGCGTCTAAGGAGATCGAAGCGAATCTCTTAATTCATCCGGTTGTCGGACTAACGAAACCCGGTGACGTTGATCACTACACGCGCGTTCGATGTTATCAAGCGTTACTGCATAGGTACCCGTCGCAGACTGCGATGTTGTCACTGTTGCCGTTGGCCATGCGCATGGGAGGGCCAAGAGAAGCCGTGTGGCACGCTATCATCCGAAAGAACTATGGATGTACGCATCTCATTGTAGGACGTGACCACGCAGGGCCTGGAAATGATTCCGAGGGAAATGCATTTTATGGACCGTATGATGCGCAGGAACTGTTACGTAATCATGAAGAGGAACTTGGCGTCACGATGGTGCCGTTCAAGATGATGGTCTATGTAGAAGATCTCGATTCTTACGTGCCGGTAGATGAAATCCCAGACGGGAAACAGACACTGAATATTTCAGGGACGGAGTTACGTGAGAGATTGGCGGAGGGCAAAGACATTCCTGAGTGGTTCACGTTTTCGGATGTGGCGCAGGAACTCAGGAAGAGTCACCCTCCACGGCAGCAGCAAGGATTCACCGTTTTTTTTACGGGGTTGTCAGGTTCTGGGAAATCAACAATTGCCAATGCGCTTCTGGTTAAGTTATTAGAGGTTGGCGGTCGTTCCGTTACGTTGCTTGACGGTGATCTCGTTCGTAAGAATCTTTCATCTGAGCTCGGATTTTCCAAGGAACATCGCGATCTGAATATTCGGCGTATTGGTTATGTGGCTTCTGAGATCACGAAGAACGGTGGTGTAGCAGTTTGTGCACCGATTGCGCCGTACGATGCTGTACGCAAGGATGTGCGTAGCGATGTGTCACCTGTTGGTGGATTTATGTTAGTCCACGTGGATACGCCGTTAGAGGTGTGCGAACAGCGTGACCGAAAAGGGCTGTATGCGAAGGCTCGCGCGGGGATTATCAAGGAATTTACTGGAATTTCTGACCCGTATGAGGAGCCTGCGGACGCGGAGATCACAATTGATACGACGGCGTTAACGGCCGAAGAAGCCGCGCAGCAAATAATCCTTCATCTGGAACGTGAGGGATATATAGCCTTTGGTGAGGGCTAGCCAGCGATTAGCCTTCTACTTCTAGTGGTATGACTTTGGACCGGCAAGATGTTCGCTTGAGCGAAGCCTTCAGGCAATTTGACCACGCCAATGCCGCGGATCCTAATACGGAGACTGTCGACGGAACGGAGCATCCGAAAGAGCTACTTTATGCTCGGAGGATGACGGCGATGCTTGAAGAATTTGCTCCAGAGGCGTCAGACGAGGTGCGACTTGCAGTGCGTTGTCAGCATATTCGTCGATGGACGATTTTAAGGGAGACCTATCCGGATGGTCGAGAAGGTTACCGTCGTTGGCGAAGTGACTTGGCTAGATTTCATGCAGATACAGCTGCATCCATTCTGGTCGAGGTTGGATATGACAAAGAATCTATTGCTCGAGTGTCAGTACTTCTGCGAAAAGAGCGGCTGAAGAGCGACCCGGAAGTGCAACTTCTTGAAGATGTTGCTTGCCTTGTCTTCCTGACCCATTATTTGCCTGATTTTGCGAAGAAACACGAATCGACAAAGGTGATTGAGATTCTTCGTAAGACTTGGCGGAAAATGTCAGACAAGGGTCACGCTGCAGCGCTTCGACTTGATTGGAATGCGAAGACGCGACCTCTCGTAGAAGCGGCGCTTTCTTCCTCGGCTTGATCATTGGAATGGGGGAGTTGCCAGTGTTTGTTCACGGCATCGTATCTGGACAGACTTCGGATTTGTTTCTTGCGCGCCAAATCCCGGCCGCAACGCTTCCGACGAGTGAGTGCAGGACCGCTGAAATTGCACTGGGAATAGCGACAAGTGGATTTGTAAAGTTTTGTTGCCCTAGGACCACGCCGAGTCCGGAGTTTTGCATACCAACTTCGATCGCTGCAGTTTGAGCGGCTCGTTCATGTCCGAGCCATAACCGACCGGCGGTGTACCCAAGAACAAAGCCTCCACTGTGGAGACACAAGATTGCTAAGAGAAGGCGTGGCCCTGCGTTAAGTACGGCAGTCTGGTTTCCACCGATCACCGACGAAGCAATCAATACGATCGTAACCACAGCGATAAATGGAGCAATTGGGAGTATGCGATGGCAAAAAACTGGAAACCGCCAGTTGAGTCCAGCCCCAACAATGACCGGTAGGATGACAACCTGAACCGTATCCTGCAGCAGGCCGAGTGCTGGCACGTCAATTCGGTTGCCTGCAAGAATGGTGGTTAGCACGGGTGTCATTAGAACTGCCAAAAGCGTGGATACAGTTGTCATGGAAACCGAGAGGGCCACATCGGCACGTGCGAGGAATGCGATCACGTTTGATGCTGTGCCACCTGGGCAGCATGAAACAAGAATAAGTCCTACTGCAAACGGTGTAGGAAGATTAAAAGCCATGCCAAGGCACCACCCGAGGAGTGGCATCAGCGTATATTGGAGAACAACGCCTGGTAATACGCTATGGCGTTCCTTGGCGATTCGACGAAAATCATCGAATCCGATCGTCATGCCCATGCTGAGCATGATGAGGCCAAGGCCGATTGGGATAAGTGGTCCACTAAACCAGGTAAAAAGCGATGGCTCAAAGAATGAGAGGCCGCTTGCTAATAGGACCCAGAGTGGGAATGCGTTCGTGATACGGGTAAGAACAGTCACACTTGATGGATTGTAACGCTCATAGTCGAAGCATATGAACTTCGATGAGAATACGGAGATATGAGATGGCCTATCAATCAGATCTGCTTCGAGGTAAGGTCGCGCTCGTTACCGGTGGTGGTACCGGAATTTGTCGTGGTGTGGCATTAGCACTGGCGTCACACGGTTGTGATGTCGCCATTACGAGTCGCCGAGAAGAACACCTTCTTCCGACGTGTCAAGAAATCGAACGTGCTGGGGTTCGCGCGTTCGCTGCTCCTGGCGACGTCCGCGATCCAGCAATGGTTGACCGAACAGTCGAAGAAACAGTCAAAGCGTTGGGACACCTAGACATTCTTGTAAATGGTGCTGCTGGAAATTTTTTATGCCTGGCTGAAAACCTGTCTCCTAATGGATTTGGTACAGTCGTTGACATTGATCTGAAGGGCACGTTCCATATGTGCCGGTCAGCGTTTTCCCACCTGAAAAAGACGAATGGTGTCATTCTTAATATCAGTGCAACATTGCACTATGTTGGAACGGTAGCGCAGTTACATGTATCCGCGGCGAAGGCGGGAATCGATGCTATAACAAGGAGCTTAGCGGTCGAGTGGGGTGAACATGGTATTCGCGTAAATGGCATTGCCCCTGGCCCAATTTCCGGCACGGAAGGTGTTCGACGACTGCTCGTCGGGCCCGCCAAAGAAGAAGCAGAGAAGATGACGCCACTGGGGCGTTTGGGTGAAGTCGATGACGTATCGAAAGCTGCACTTTATTTATGTTCTGATCTTGCGTCCTATGTGACTGGCGTAACGTTGGTTGTGGATGGTGGTTTGTGGCTCGCGTCGAGCCGAATGGCCGATGTGTGGGCGCAGGGCGTTCAGAGCCTGCAAGAGGAGAAGTCCTCATCCTGAGCTTAGTAAGAAATACTTGATGTTTGATGGTTCTACACTCGGTTGTAGTCGGGCCGCCAGTGCTTTACCGCTTGCTTGAGTGCTTTTGGGGACGTGTTGTTGTCCAACGCATCCTGGGTTAAACCCGCTAGTTCTTCGTCCGACGCAAATCGTAAGGCAACAATTTGTTCCATTGTTAGACTGCCGGCTCTCTCTCTGAGTGTTTCCGGTAGTAATGTCTTTCTCCGTAAGTGTTCTTCAAGTCGAATAACGCGGTCTTGAGCCTTGAGTGCAAACAAGCGTGTGTACACGGCTGCAATGATCAAGGAAATAGCAAGACCAAGTTCATTGAGGTTGTAAAAGGTAATGTCCTGTATTACATGAAACAAAGCTGCGAAGAAATTGACTAATAAGAGGGGTAATGCAATGTAGTGGAATACCGGGATGAACTTTGCATGGTTATGGTAGTTTTGTGGTTTTTTTTCCGGCATCTTGCTCTCCTGTATATTTCTCGATCAACTATATAAAGAAATGACATTGTGACGTTTGAGGTTTGATATGGTCGTTGGATTGGAGATGTCAAATGAGTGAACTTGCACAGGGTAACTGCGTTCCGTGTCGAGGTGGGGTGCCACCACTGACGGAAGAAGTACAGTCCGATTTACTGACGACACTCGGGGGCGGTTGGGTAGTGGTTGACGGACATCACTTGGAAAAGGTTTACGAGTTAGACGATTTTCGTCAGGCTCTTGAATTTACTGTACGGATTGGTGAGATGGCTGAAGAACAGGACCATCACCCGGACATCTACCTGACATGGGGTCAAGTCAAGATCACAATATGGACGCACAAGATTGATGGGCTAACAGAAAGTGACTTTGTTTTTGCCGCGAAGTGCGACACATTGCGATGATCCGGACAGTCAACCGGAGTTATTTTCCCAGTTCACGTCGTCACCCACGGTAATTTCGCCACCGCCAATGATCTCTGCGAAAGCGCCTCCGCTCCAGTGTGCATCGAGTGCATTTTGAAGTCCCGGGCTAGCTTCGTCCATACGTTCACATGGTCGTGTTTCACCGCGGATACGAACGCGGCAATCGCCAAGTAGGAGTATTTTGGTTCGGGTGTTTTCAAGATCGATTCCCGTTACTAAGACATTCGCACGACGCAGGATAGGGTCGAGACGAATTTCCAATGACTGAGTTGCGAGGTCCCATCGTTCACGAGTGATTAGCGTGATTTGTCGGCGGCCACCTTGGTCGGCACTATCAAGCAGACCCTGTCCGGCGACTAGCATGCCATGCATGACGGGATCCATCGGGCCGCGGTGAAATCGCTTGACCCAGATTTGTTCTATTTGCCCCATAAAGTTTGGTGCGTAACCGCCAGGATATTACGAGTTCTTAACCAAGACGGAAAGGAGTTCACTTAATATTGCGAGGAGAACGCCTGAAGAAACCAGTTTAGCTAGTGTAAGATCGAAGGTTGATGAGCAGGCAGATTCCAGAAATACAGAACAAGGTTGATACGTCTAGCGCGGCATTGAATGCGTGGGTGCGCGAAGTAGTCGATTGGCATTTCGATCCATCAACAGGATGTCCCTTCTGGCTTGAGTGGGCACAGAAAGCCGGATGGGATCCTCGCAAAGAAGTAGAGTGTCTCGCCGATTTACAGAAGTTCGGTCACTTTGAAGACGAATGGCTTCGCGGAGGACCTGTCCGCCGGTGGGTTCCACAGGCATATAGTGACCGTCCGGTGTATGTATTTGAGACTGGCGGGACGACCGGGATACCCAAGAGTCGCGTTGCTATCGATGACTTTCGTACTGACTACGAACTTTTCTCTGATTCATTGCCGGAGGAGTGTTTTCCGAAAGGTTCGAATTGGTTGATGTTGGGGCCTAGTGGTCCGCGCCGATTGCGTTTGGCTGTTGAGCATCTTGCGCATCATCGTGGCGGTATTTGTTTTTGTGTTGATCTTGACCCAAGGTGGGTTATTAAGTTGATCAAGAAAGGTTGGATGGACCATCTGAAGGCCTATCAAGAGCATGTTATTGACCAAGCGGTTACGATTTTGTCAGCTGGACATGACATCAAGTGCATGTTCTCAACACCAAAGCTTCTTGAGGCATTAGCGAACCGTTTGGAGTCAGAGGGATCCAGCATTAAGGAAGCTGGTATTACTGGGATTTTTGCAGGTGGTACGGAGTTTACACCTCAATGGAATCGTTTTGCGAACGAAGAACTCCTTGATGGTGTGTATATGACCCCGACATACGGAAATACGTTGATGGGGTTAGCGGCGAGTCCACCAAGTGGTGCAGAAGAAGGCTATAAGATTACTTATTATGCGCCTCAACCACGAGCAGTCTTGCAGGTTGTCGACCCTGATAACGCAGACCAGGTTGTGGACTACGGTGATACTGGTCGCGTCATGTTAACGACATTGACGAAAGAGTTTTTTGTCCCACGCTTTCTTGAAAGAGATGAAGGTGAGCGGGAGCGTCCGTGTGATTTGTATCCGTGGGATGGTGTTAGTGGTGTCAGGCCTTTTAGTGCTCTTTCGTCATCCACAACAGTTGGTGTTTACTAGAATAATCAGTAGAAATTTTTCTAAAGGAGCAAGTGTTAAAAATGAAAACCAATGTTTTTTTTCTGAGTCGATCACTTTTTGTCACTATAGTCGCGCCGGCGATGGTTTTCGTGGGGTGTGGCGGTGGTAGTGAAAGCGGTATGGAGTCTGCCCCTATGGAGTCGAGTGCGCCTGCCCCGGACCCTGCTCCAGCAAGTGGTGGCACACCGCGTGTCTTTTTTGTTGCCCCGGAAGATGGTGGTGAATTCTCAAGTGATTTTGACCTGGAAATGGAATTCGGAGCAGAGAACTACGAAATTTCAGCAATTCCAGAAGGTTTTGATGCCGAAACCGACACACCACGCCCTGATGTTGGGCATTTCCATGTGGGCATCGATACCGGTGGGTGTTTGCCAGTAGGTGAGGTGATTCCGCAGGGTGAAGGGTGGGTGCATTTTGGTAATGGAGCGAACACCTTCACCATGCAGTCCGAACCCGCTGAATATGAATTGACTCTGCAGATTGGTGATGACGCCCATCGAACCCAAGAGGGTCTGTGTGAAACCATTTCGGTCACCATTGCCGACGGTATTTAAAGGAGAGAGGTCGCTGTGATCCATTTCCCAGTTCTGCGGTGGGGTGAACCGTACCAGAGTCTTGAAGTAGACAAAGTCGTTCACTTTGATTCGGGTGAACCTGTCGCTGAGGTTAGTCAGGCTAATCCAGGCATCGTGCAGCGTGATCTTCGGAAGGCGGAGCGTGCACGTGACGTGCTGAGAGAGTTTTCCCCAGCCGACCTGATTAGCAAGGTGAAGAAAGGGGCTGAACTGTTTTCATCGGCCGATCTACCTCTCGGCGAAGGCACACAAACGCCGGATGATTTTGTGCGGCAGCAATCAGCGACGACAGGACTTCCTGAGCATATGTGTCGGATGAACATGGAAAAGCTCAGATATGTTCTTGACCACATTGACGACATTTTGACTTCCCTTACTCGCCGTCTCGATCCAGGGATTTTAGCGCGTGGCTATGGCGAAGAAGATGGCGTGATGCGCAGTTATCAAGCGACGACGTCAGTGCTAGGGATGGTGCTTCCGTCGAATTCACCGGGTGTGCATAGTTTGTGGTTGCCGATCATACCGTTGCAGGTTGGTTTGGTATTGAAGCCTGGGCCACAAGAACCATGGACCCCTTGGCGTATGACGCAGGCGTTTTTTGCGGCAGGTGTCCCGCGTGAAGCGATTGCTCTCTACCCTGGGTTGGGGGAGGTTGGAGCCGCTGTCCTTAATAACTGTTCACGTAGTCTTATTTTTGGGGGAACAGCGACCGTCGATCAGTATGCGGCGAACCCGGCGGTTCAGGTGCATGGTCCGGGTTTTAGCAAGATCTTGCTTGGTGATGATGAAGCTGATAACTGGGAGAAATATCTTGATTTAATGGTCGATAGCGTCCTCATTAACAGTGGTCGTAGTTGTATCAACTGTTCTGGAATTTGGACGCCGCGTCACGGCAAGGCAATTGCTGAGGCGTTGGCTGAAAGATTAGGGCCAGTCGGGCCGTTACCTCCTGACGATCCGGATGCAGCGCTTGCAGCATTTACTGTCGCGGGACAGGCGCCAGCGATTTCTGGTGACATTGATACGGCGCTCTCTGAAACTGGTGTTGAAGAAATGACGGCCAAGCATCATTCGGATGGAAGGCTTGTGTCGCGAGAGCGCTGTGATTATCTTCGTCCTACTGTTGTGTATTGCCCGTCGCCAGACGTCGCCATGGCCAAAAAAGAATATATGTTTCCGTTTGTTACGGTGGTCGAGTGCGAACAGAAGAATATGATTGCGTCTATTGGGCCAACCCTGGTTGCGACTGCCTTGACGCAAGACGCATCGTTTGAACAAGCTTTACTTGACGCTCGAAATATCGATCGTTTGAACGTTGGCCCAATTCCGACGATTAAACTCAACTGGTTACAGCCACACGAGGGAAATATCGTCGATTTTCTCTTTCGTCCACGGGCGTTTCAAAAGGCATCATAGACGCTGTAGAGTAAAGGGTAGGAGTGTCCCTTGCTCGAAGTCACAAATCTTACAAAACATTATCGTTCGCCAACGGGGGAATTGCGCATCCTTACGGATGTGTCGTTCTCGTTGTTAGCAGGCGACGCGGTATCAATAGTTGGGCCTTCGGGAAGCGGGAAAAGTACTCTGCTCTATATTCTTGGGGCACTTGAGCAGCCGTCGAAGGGGCGCATCTCTGTTGATGGCACCGATCCCTTTACTTTGAATGATCGGGAGCTGGCAGCGTTTCGCAACAGCCAGGTCGGCTTTGTTTTTCAGGATCATCTTTTACTCCCGCAGTGCACTGTGCTTGAAAATGTCTTGGTGCCCACTTTGGTGAGTAAGCCCGACCCATCGGTTGTTGATCGTGCGAGGTCTTTGTTAGAGCAGGTGGGACTGGCTGGTCGGATGGAGCATCGGCCGGCTGAGTTGTCTGGTGGAGAGCGGCAACGTGTGGCGCTTGCACGAGCACTGGTTCAGCAACCCCCATTAATTCTCTGTGATGAACCGACTGGTAATCTCGATCGTGAATCCGCAGAGATGGTTAGTTCATTGCTCTTTCAACTTCACAGGCAGCAAAACAATGTTTTGCTGGTTGTAACGCACAATGCCGAACTCGCAGCGCAGTGTCCCAAGCAATATCGACTGAATAACGAAACGTTGGAATCGGTGTGACCGGGCTCTACATGCAGTCAGACATTCGATTTGGTTGAAGCAGATGACTCTTATTGAATTAGCGCGCCGAAATATTACTCATTACTGGCGAACCAATGTAGCGGTTGTTGCCGGTGTCGCGGTGGGAGTGTCAGTTCTTTCTGGGGCCCTTCTCGTCGGTACGTCTGTTCGTGCAAGTTTGCAAACGTTGGCATTGGAGCGTCTTGGCTTGGTTGATCAGGTCGTGACTAGTCTGGGGTTCGTACGAGAATCCTTTGCGACGGATTTAGCGTCGATCGAATACGGGGTAGACGCCGCCGACGGATACAGATCGATCGCGCCACTAGTCGCGGTGGAAGGATTTGTGACCCATCAGCAGAGTGGTCGTCGGGCGTCCCGGGTTCAGGTCTATGGCGTTGATGAACGGTTTTGGACTTTTCATGGACTCAACTCTGATGACCGGCAACTTGGAAGGAATGCAGCATTTCTGAGTGACGGATTGGCAGCAGAACTGGGTGCGGTCTCTGATGATGCGATTTTGGTGCGGGTTGAGCGACCATCGGCCGTCCCAATTAGTTCATTGCATGGCCGACGAGATGATGTTGGCCGCACGTTGCGTCTGGGTGTCACGCGTGTTCTCGACGGGGCTGAACTTGGCGAGTTTTCATTCCGTCCGCAACAAGGGTTGGCACGATCGGTGTTTGTATCGATGGCACGCTTGCAGCAAGAACTTGAGCAGAGTGGCAAGGTGAATACGGTACTTCTCGGTAATAGGGTGACGGAGACAAGTGACGAAGGTGACCCGGATCGTGTAGCCCGCACAGAGTCGGCCGTGCGGAGGATCGCGACGCTTGAGGACCTCGGACTGAGTGTCAATGCCATTCCTGGCCTCGGCACCTTTTCGGTGGAATCAGCCGCTGGTTTGATTGACGATAAAACTGCTGAAGTGATCGACGAGGTTGCGATTGTGCAGGGTCTTCGCACCGAACCGGTTCTTACGTATCTGGCGAATCAAATCAGAAATGAAGATCGGATTACTCCATATTCATTGATCACGGCGATGGATTTGAGTGTCGTGAGTAGCGCTGACATTTCGCAAGCATCCGATACTGAGATACCGGTAGTACTTAATCAGTGGACTGCTAACGATTTGGCGGTTGATCAGGGAGACTCGCTGACTCTTGAGTACTATGTTTGGGAAGACGAGGGGCGGCTTGCCACCCACGAGGCGTTATTGCGTGTTGCTGACGTTATTCCGATTACCGGACCCGCCGCTGATCAGACGTTGGCGCCAGACTATCCAGGTATTACGGAGGCCAACAATGTCATTGATTGGGACCCACCGTTTGATGTTGATCTTGGGTTAATTCGACCAGTCGATGAAGAGTACTGGGACACCTACCGTACGACGCCTAAGGCCTTTGTTCCACTTGAGTCTGGCCAGCGAATGTGGTCGTCACGCTGGGGACGGCGAACATCTGTTCGCGTATTTCCCGCGATAGATACAGACCTCGACGTAGCTCGTGCGCGCTACGCCACAGCGCTTCAGGAACGCTTAGATCCATTGGCGGTAAGTTTCGTGGTGTACCCGGCACGGTCTTTGGCACTGGAGGCATCCAGTGGAGTTACGGATTTTGGCCTGTATTTTATTTACTTTAGTTTTTTTCTGGTCGTGTCGGCTTTGATGCTGGCAAGTCTATTTTTTCGGTTGGGCGTGGAGCAGCGGTTGCGGGAAATTGGGTTGCTTCGTTCTATTGGGTTTTCTGTTTCAGTGTTGCGTCGAATCTTTTTGCTCGAAGGCATTGCGCTGTCGGTTGTGGGAAGCCTTCTTGGTGTTATTGGTGCCGTAGCCTATGCCGATGTGATTATGTGGGGGCTACGGACATGGTGGTTTGATGCCGTTGGAACGACACGATTAGCTCTGGCTGTGTCACCGGCGATGTTGGTTGTTGGTGCGGTCGGGGGTGTTGTTGCTGCCGTATTGTCGATAGCTTGGTGCTTGCGAACCTTGGCACCTGCTTCACCGCGGAGTCTTCTAAGTGGAGCTGTGGCAGAGGTTACTGGTTTACCGAAGGTCAGTAGTAATGTTCGGCCGACAGAGTTGCGGTCTTGGTCTGTGGGTATGGCGATGGCAGCCACGGGAGTGGCGCTTGTCGGTACTGCGGCAACTGGCTTAATTGGCGCGACCGGCGGATTTTTTGGTGGCGGGTTTGTGCTGTTGGCGGCAATGCTTGTGCTGGTGTGGTCTTGGCTTAGTGGGCGGCCGGCAAGACATACAGAAGGTCCATGGTCATTGTCACAGGTGGGGTTCAGAAATGCGTCGTACCGCCCAGGCCGGAGTGTGTTGTGTATCGCCTTGATCGCATCGGCTTCTTTCATCATTGTTGCGGTCGATGCGTTTCGTCTTGAGGGTGGTGGTGATCTACTGAGCCCGTCATCTGGTACCGGTGGGTATACCCTGCTCGCGGACACGTTACTCCCGGTTGTTGATGATTTGTCTACCGTCGATGGTCAGGAGCAATTGTTTATTGCTGATCTATTTGACTCCGGTCAACCACTTAGCGGTGTCGGATTCAGTCGCTTTCGAGTTCGCCCTGGCGAGGATGCGAGTTGTCTTAACCTGTACCAGGCCAAAGATCCACGAGTTATTGCACCGACGGAAAGTTTTGTCGACGAGGCACGATTTAGTTTCCGCGCATCTCTGGCGGAAACACGTGACCAAGAAGCGAACCCATGGTTGTTACTGAATCATGAATTCGCTGATGGTGCGATACCGGCTATTGCGGATGCGACATCACTTCAGTATGCGTTGCATCTATCAGTTGGGGACGATTTCGTTTTGAACCGAGATACGGATAATCCAATTACGCTCCGCATAGTGGCGTCGCTTTCCGACAGTATTTTTCAAGGTGAGTTACTGATTGGCGAGGCGAATTTTGATCGCGTTTTTGCTGACTATGAAGGGTACCGATTTTTTCTGATGGATGCACCACCGGAGAGACAGGGTGAGGTCAGTGCTGCACTTGAAGACAGGATGTCTGATTTTGGTTTTGATGTTGTGTCCGCTACCGAACGGCTCGCGTCATTTCACCGGGTGAACAATACCTACCTTGCGACCTTTCAGGCCTTAGGTGGTCTCGGTTTGGTGCTCGGAACGTTTGGTCTTGGAGCCGTCCTACTTCGGAATGTGCTGGAGCGCCGTCGAGAACTCGCACTGATGCGAGCGGTGGGCTATAACGCCGGACATCTTTCATTGATGGTGCTAGCCGAAAATACCTTTTTATTGTTGGGCGGTTTACTCGTGGGTACCGGGTGTGCGCTTATTGCCATTGCTCCGGCGTTGATTGAGCGCGGGGGGGATATGTCAATGTTGTCGCTTGCGCTACTGTTGTTCATCGTGGTGGCGGCCGGTCTTACCGCGTCAATCGCGGCCACGATTGCCGCAATACGGTCGCCACTGTTGAGCGCTTTACGGGCTGAGTAGTTCTGCGATCTTCAAGAAATAAACCATGCTGACAACTGAATTACATAATGGAATCACGGTGCTTCGACTGAATCACGGGAAAGTCAATGCGTTCGATCTGGAACTCATGCGTCGATGGATTGACGAAATTACTGTACTCGAGCGGGCGGAGACGTCTGCCGTTGTGCTGACCGGTACGGGTTCGGTGTTTTCCGCTGGTGTTGACCTTCGGCAGTTAATCGCTGGTGGACGAGAGTATGTTCAAGAATTTGTTCCATTGCTTGGAGACATGTTGTTTAAGACGTTTACGTTTCCGAAACCATTGGTTGCTGCTGTGAATGGGCATGCCGTAGCAGGCGGTTGTCTGCTTGCGTGTGCTTGTGATTACCGGGTTATGTCCGAGGGAAATGGACGGATCGGAGTACCGGAACTGTCAGTTGGAGTGCCGTTTCCGAGTGTGGCAATGGAGATCCTCCGACTAACCCTACCGAGCCATCGGTTGCAATCGTTGATCTACGGTGGATTGACGTGTACACCGAATGAGGCGCTCACGAATGGTTTTGTGGACGAACTCACGGAAAGCGGCAACTTGTTGAGTCGCGCGGTAGCCATGGCGACCCGTTTAGGTTCACTTCCACCGGCGTCTTTCAGACTTACCAAACGCATGATCCGGCAACCGAGTCGTGATCGGATGGTGCACTATATGCGTGGTATTGACACGGAGGTTCTGGAGGCGTGGCAGTCGTCTTCGGTGCTTCGCGCGGTTGATGAGTATGTCCAGCGTACCCTGAAGAAATAACTCGTCATTATGCAAGACGTCGTACTGGCGACCAATCAATTGTCATCCTTAAAATAGGATTCGTAAATGATTAGACCCTCTCCATGTGCCGCACGGCGGCCACATCAACTCACGGAGCACGGTGATGTTCGTATAGATGACTATTACTGGTTGCGTGAACGCGATAATCCTGAGGTGCGTGCGTATCTTGATGCAGAAAATGAATACTTACGTACTGAATTGAGTCATACAGCTGCGCTGCAGGATCGTCTCTACGACGAAATTAAATCTCGGATCAAACAGACGGATATGTCGGTTCCTTATCGTGATGGGGATTATCGGTATTACCGACGGTATGAGGATGGTCACGAGTACCCCATTTATTGTCGCCAGTTGGCTGATGGGGTGCAAGATGATGGTTCCGAACAAATCATTCTTGACGTGAATACAGTAGCGTTAGGATATGACTTTTGTGATGTCGGCTCCTTACATGTTAGTCACGATACGAACATTCTTGGGTATGCGGTCGATACGGTTGGTCGTCGGGAATACGATCTTCGTTTTCGGCATCTTGAAACTGGTAAAGAAATGGATGACGCCGTGCGAGCAGTCACAGCGAACATGGTCTGGGCGGCCGACAACCAAACCGTGTTTTATGTCCGCCACGACCTGACCACGCTTCGTGCATACCAGGTATTTCGTCATGAACTCGGCACTGATATCTCAAAAGATGTTCTTGTCTTTGAAGAGAGCGACGAAACCTTCAGTTGTGCGGTAGGTCTCAGTCGGTCTAAGCGATTTCTCTTTATTGCGTCGTGCCAGACCTTGACGACCGAATATCACTATCTCGACTCATCGAGTCCAAAAGATACTTTTTCGGTGTTTTTGCCCCGTGTGCGTGGTCACGAATACGAGGTTGATCATTTTTTGGATCGGTTTTACATCAAATCTAATGACGAGGCGAAGAACTTTCGATTACTGGCAACTGATGACCAGCGGGTCGGTCGAGAGCACTGGACGGAGGTCGTTGCTCACCGTGACGATGTTTTGATCGAAGGATTCGAAATATTTGACGACCATCTTGTCATTGAAGAGCGTCGAAACGGATTGGCTCAGATTCGTATCAAGCCGTGGCAGTCGGTCGATATAGAAAGTATTGGTGCGGAGCACGAAATTACGTTTAACGAGCCAGTCTATGATGTGTGCATCGACGTTAACCGGAACCCGGAGACCACGACACTCCGCTTTAGTTACAGCTCGATGACGACGCCGCACTCAGTTTATGACTATGACATGACGACTCGAGAGCGCACATTGTTGAAGCAGGATGAGGTTCTTGGTGACTTTAACTCGGACCGGTACGAGTCTGTTCGTCTCACTGCGACCACTATCGATGGGACACAGATTCCGATCTCTCTGGTTCGGCGGCGAGATATGCATCACGAAGCCCCCGCGCCACTGTTGTTGTACGGGTATGGTTCTTACGGGATCAGTATGGAACCGACATTTCGGTCGTCCCGGTTAAGTTTGCTCGATCGTGGGTTTGTTTTTGCGATTGCACATATTCGAGGTGGCGAAGAACTTGGCCGGTCATGGTATGACGACGGGAAGCTGTTCAAGAAAAAGAACACATTTACGGATTTTATTGCTTCTGCAGAGTATCTAATCGAAATCGGCATGACTGCCTCCGACAGAATTTTTGCGATGGGAGGGAGTGCTGGTGGATTACTCATGGGCGCGGTCATCAATATGCGCCCCGATCTTTTTCACGGTGTGGTTGCACAGGTGCCATTCGTCGATGTGCTGACCACGATGCTTGACGATAGTATTCCACTCACGACCGGCGAATATGATGAATGGGGAAACCCGAATGACAAGCAGTACTACGATTACATTAAATCGTACTCGCCCTATGACAATATCGAGGCGGTTCCGTGGCCACACCTGCTTGTCATGACCGGATTACACGATTCTCAGGTGCAATACTGGGAGCCAGCAAAGTGGGTTGCGAAGCGCCGGGCGATGGTGGACGACGAACGACGGTTGCTGTTTCACACGAATATGGAAGCCGGACACGGTGGTGCCTCTGGGCGATACCGCCAATATCGTGAATTAGCGCTTCAGTACGGTTTCCTGTTGGATGTGGCAGGATTATCAGATAACGAAGTCGATATTTAGTGTCAAGCAGAAACGGTTGACAGATTAGGGCGTGTATCAATCGGAGGGGCGTGATGTTGAAAACGGTATTGATCTGGTCGATGGTGGCGACATTGTTTTTGTGTGGTGATGTCGCATTTGCTGAAAATTGGCCTAACTGGCGAGGCCCCACAAGGGACGGCATTAGTGCAGAGACGAATTTGCCGGTGGAGTGGGACACTGAACAAAACATTGCGTGGAAACGCGCCATGCCAGCGTGGTCCGGTTCGACGCCCGTCATCTGGAATGAGCTGATTTTTATCAATGTTGCCGTTGACGACGATAACTTAGAGTTGTGGTGCCTTGATCGGAATACGGGGGAGACTCTATGGGCGCGCCCGTTGAGTGATGGTAACCGACGTCTCCGAAAACAAAACATGTCCTCGCCCTCGCCGGTGACTGACGGTGAACGCGTATGGGTCATGACGGGCACCGGAATCATCAAGGCATTCGATTTTGAGGGAAATGAGTTGTGGACACGTAATATTCCTGAGTCATACGGGGCGTTTGGTCTTAACTGGGGCTATGCATCGTCACCGCTATTCTATGGCGACGCACTTTACGTGCAGGTATTACATGGAATGCGAACGGATGATCCGTCGTATGTTCTTCGGTTAAATGCCGAGACAGGAGAAACGGTGTGGCGAGTCGAACGTCCGACAGAGGCTGTTCGTGAATCACCTGACTCCTATACGACGCCGGCGTTATTAGAGTACGACGGAACGACAGAGATTGTGATTACTGGTGGCGATGCTGTGACCGGACATGCGCTTGATACTGGTCGAGAGCTGTGGCGGGCGGATGGTCTCAACCCGACTCGCAACAGGTCTTATCGCATTATTGCTTCACCGGTGGTTCACGATGGTCTTATTTATGCCCCAACACGGGTTAAGCCATTACTCGCGCTTCGACCAGGGGGACGTGGTGACGTGCTTGATACTAATGTTGTTTGGGCGACTGACAATGGACCTGATGTGCCGACGCCAGTGACTGACGGTGAATTTTTTTATGTGGTGAACGACAGCGGAATTGTATTTGTATCCGATGCGAAGACAGGAGACCCTGTGTATGGACCAGTCAGAATTCAAACAGGTACGTACAGCGCGTCACCAGTGTTGGCGGATGGGAAAATCTACATTACTAACGAAGGTGGAATGACTACCGTTTTCAAAACTGGACCGACGTTTGAGGTGCTAGCGGAGAATGATTTTGATGACTACTGCCTTAGTTCCCCGGCTATTTCGGACGGTCAGATTTTTATTCGGACAACAGGGCACCTCTACGCTATCGGCGAGCGACGCTCACAAGCGGGCAACTAATCGAGGTTTTCACTTCAAACGTATCAAGAAGTTATTCTGATTTCAGAATGTCCACAACCGCTGTGTCATCAGCATGAGTCGCGTCGGACGTTACGAGATTTATGACAAAGTCCGGTTGTTCCAGTAATAAATCACGGGCGTGATAACAACTGTTGGGGTAAGCCATGCAACCCATATTGGCTCAGTCGTTACATTTGTTACGAGTGCAGCAGTCACTGTCGCGATCGTCCCTGCCAACATATTGGTGAGATGGCGAGAGATACGCTGTTTACCTGTTGCATTGTGGTTTTTCAAAGTTTTGAAATCGGTGATTCCCAAACCGTAGCCTATCAGGCTGAAGACAATGAGGGTGACCCATTGTGCGTTTCCTTGCCTAAGGAATATGAAAGATAATGCTGTCATGCCAACGCCAGATAGCAGTATTGTCGTGACCGCTATCCAGTCCTGAACGTGCGGCACGCCAGACTTGTTTCTTGCAAATCTGAAGCCACTGAATACGAGATAAAAACTGAATAGTGCAATAAGGAAAAGGAACAGATTGTTGGTTAGTAATGCCAGTGGTATAGCAGTCACGAAGATGCATAACATGCCAGCCGTGTAGTAATTGCCGAAATACCGGTGCTGTTTGCCGCCTTTCTTCGTTACGACAGCGACCGCGGCAGACAGCAAAGCGATAGTGCCGCCGATGGTATGGAGGGCAAGTAAGTAATTGATACCAATAACTTTAATACATTCGGTGCTTCTATGAGATTGAGACACAGTCTCCTTTTCCCCACGAACCAGAGAGTCAGCGTATGCTTGAAAGAGAAGAATTTATTGAGAAGGAGAAGATGTCGTGAAAGGTCAAGCTGAAATCATCGATGGTTTAAATGGTGCACTCACAATTGAGTTGACTGCGATTAACCAATATTTTTGTCAAGCAAAAATGTGTGCCGACTGGGGGTTTCATATTCTCGGAAAGAAACATCACGAAGAATCAATCGGTGAGATGAAACATGCTGAAAAATTGATCGAGCGTATTTTGTTCTTGGAAGGTACGCCTGAGATCGCGCGGTATGACGTGATTCGTGTCGGGACTGACGTAAAAGAGCAGTTTGAAAATGATCTCAAGTTAGAACTGAACGGTGTCAAAGCGTATAACGAGTTGGTTGAGTTGGCTGTCAAGCTTGGGGACAACGGCACCCGTGAGTTGGCAGCACCAATTCTCACTGAATCTGAAGAGCATGTTGATTGGCTCGAAACCCAGCTATTTCGTATCGAGAAAGTTGGAATAGAAAATTATCTTGCTGACCAGATGGGCGGCCACGACGGTTAGTAGCGGGATGCCGTCAGGCCCGAGTCTGTGAAGTCGGGCGGCAAGACGGTCCGGAGAGTTCCTCCCGTTCGGTTGTCTGGTGCACAGTCAGATAACGTTTCAGAACGTGGTGGCAGGCAGTACAGCCGTCACCGGCTCCGATGGTCTTTCGGATGTCACGAATCGTCCAGTGGTTTTTGGTTGCTAGCGTTGTCAGCAATTGTTGTTCCGTGATGTGGAGGCAGCCACAGACGTAGTTGGTATCGTCGTCGGTTTCATCAACGGTTATGAGTGTTGAACGTTGCTCCACCAACCCATGGTATCGCCTTAATATATTGAGACGCAATCTCATTTTTGTGTCGTGAGGAATTCGATACAGGGAATGAATGGGTTTTACATTGTTTTACCGGGAATGGCACGGTATGACCATTAGTTCCTTTAGTTGAGCTGCACGTGCCTATCGACGCCGTGTGATCTGTTTTACGAAACCTGTATTCTTACCGAGCCAGATTAGACTCTCTTATGAAGCGTTCGCTACTCGCTATTTTGGTTGTGGCACTTTATTTCTTACACCAGGACTACTGGTTTTGGTTTAGTGCTGAGCCACTTGTTTTTGGCATATTCCCGGTTGGTCTGTTTTACCACGCTGTGTATTCCATTGCTGTTGCAGTTCTGATGTGGGTGCTTATTCGTTTTGCGTGGCCCGACCATCTCGAGGATGAATCTGGGCCTTCTGTTTCTGCTGGCGAGAAAACGTCATGATTCCAGCTCTTGTAGTGTTCGCGTACTTGGGCGTTGTGCTGTACATCGGAATTTTTGCATTTCGTCGGGACGACCGTGGTGGGGCGGCGGAAGGATATTTTCTAGCGAATCGGTCTCTGGGACAGTACGTCTTCCTATTGTCACTGTTTGGCACCAACATGACGGCATTTACGATCTTGGGGTCAGCGGGGCATGCGTTTGCAAACGGTATTGTCACATACGGATTGATGGGGTCATCGTCTGCATTTCTTATTCCACTAACACTCTATTTGTTTGGGACCCGCATCTGGGCACTTGGTAAGCGACATGGTTTTATTACACCGGTTCAAATGTACCGTGACCGATGGGAATGCGGTCATATCGGGACTGCAATTTTTGCGATGCAGGCGGCCTTACTGGTGCCGTACATTGTTATTGCGGTGATGGGAGGCGGAACGACATTAAGTGCGGTTAGCGGGGGTTTTGTGCCGTACTGGTTGGGCGGTCTCGTCGTTGCGGCGGTCGTGATGAGTTATGTATTCCTTGGTGGTATGCGTGGTACTGCATGGGTGAATACCTTTCAGACGGTACTGTTTCTGACATTTGGAGCCGCGGCGATCATTTTTATAGGGATCAGTATTGGTGGATTTCCTCAGGCAATGCAGCAACTGCTCGACTCTCCGGAGACAGTGCCGCTCCTGACCCGTGAGCAGGTCGCGCCACGGTTCTTTTTTAGCTACATGCTGATTCCACTTTCTTCGATCATGTTTCCGCATATCTCTATCTTTTGCCTGACTGCGAGCAAGATGGGGCAGTTCAAGAAGACCATCATTTTTTATCCACTCTGTATTTTGGCCATCTGGCTTCCTTGTACTTTTCTTGGGCTTGCGGCGAACGCGATGACGGATGTTCCCGGGATTGAAGAGAAGATAGAGGCACGGGCAACGCTTGCGGATGAGCGAGAACTACTCACCGGTGCGGAGACAGCCGATCTTCAGCGTGCGGCGGCTGGCGATGACGTCATTATCCTTATGCTTGAGCACTACGCCCCGTTGTGGCTTGCGGGGCTGCTTGGTGCCGGCATTATGGCTGCCGTGATGGCTAGCGATTCTCAGATTCTGGCGTTGTCAACCATGTTTGCAGAGGATGTGTTTGCTTACTATGGGGGAGCATCCCGCTTCGGGCCAGTTGTTCAGGTTCAGACTGGGCGTATTTTTGTTATTCTGATTGCGCTTGTCGCTTACGTCATTGCGTTGCAGGTACCCCCGGGGATTTTCGGTATCGCTGTGCAGTACGCGTTTTCAGGCTTTACCACGCTCCTACCATTATTGATTGCAGCACTGTTTTGGCGAAGAAGCACCAAGTGGGGCGCACTAGCTGTGGTCATCTGGACGGCCAGTACTATGACAGCCGTCGCAGTACTGCAAGCGACGATACCCGCACCGCTTCCAGGGACTGTCGTGTCTGTGTGGGCTATTAACGGAATTGATGTTATAACTCGCACGCCGGGTGGCACGGCTGTTCTTGGGTTTATGCCAGTGTTGCCGATGCTGCTGGGGTCTTCCTTGCTGATGGTTATTGTCTCATGGGTCACGCCGGCACCGACCGCAAAGACACTCGCTCGATATTTTTCGACACCTCACGTATCAGGACACGTCGAGCCTGTTTAGGCGCACGTGATAACTGATTGTCTAAATCCGTCAAGGCCAGCGAACTTGGCATCGCTGCCGAGTTCCTGCTCGATTCTGAGTAGACGGTTGAATTTCGCAGTTCGTTCACCACGGCACCCTGACCCTGTTTTGATATGACCGCAGTTGGTTGCCACCGCGAGATCGGCAATAAAGGTGTCTTCCGTTTCCCCAGATCGGTGCGACATATATGCACCGTACCCGTGTTTTTGAGCCAATTGAACCGTTTCTAGTGTTTCAGACACAGTACCAATTTGATTCAGTTTGACAAGGATCGAGTTTCCCACCTTTTGCTCAATAGCTTGTTGAAGAATCGAGGGGTTGGTACAGAAAATATCGTCACCAACGAGTTCGATGTGTTCGCCAAGACTGCGTGTCAGTGCCGCCCAACCATTCCAATCGTTTTCAGCTAGCGCATCTTCAATCAGCACGATGGGGTATCGATCGATCCACGATTGCCAGAGTTCAATCATGTCTGCACTCGTCCGGGTTGACTGATCTGATTTAAATGCGACGTAACTTCCGTTCTGCCACATTTCACTAGTTGCTGGATCAAGACAAAGTGCGATATCTGTGCCAGGGGTGTAACCAGCCTGTTCAATGGCGGCAATGATCAGTTCGACGGCTTCCTCATTGCTTGCAAGGTCTGGCGCGAAACCGCCTTCATCGCCAATGCCTGTTGACTTACTTTGTTTTTGTAGCAGGGAACGAAGGGCATGAAATGTTTCAATACCCATACGAAGTGCTTCAGAAAATGTAGGTGCATTGTGTGGTGCGATTTTGAATTCCTGAAAGTCGACGGTGTTATCTGCATGCCGTCCGCCGTTAATAACATTAAGGCAGGGCACAGGGAGTACAACGGCATGGTCACCACCAAGTTGTCGATAGAGCGGTGTGCGCGTGGCAGCGGCAGCGGCGCGTGCCGCTGCCATGGAGACGCCGAGTATGGCATTTGCGCCGAGTCGAGCTTTATTTGGAGTGCCATCGAGTTCACGCATGCGTTGGTCTAGCCCACGTTGGTCCATGACATCGCACCCGGCCAGCGCAGTGTTAATCTCGGTGTTCACATTGTTGACTGCCTGCTGAACACCCTTGCCTCCGTACCGCTTGCCGCCATCGCGGAGTTCCGTTGCTTCCCGTTCACCAGTTGAGGCTCCAGACGGGACCCGTGCTTCTGAGACGGTTCCATCTTCAAGGTGGACGCGGGCTTCAACGGTTGGATTCCCTCTGGAATCAATCACTTCTAGGGCATCAATAGCGGAAATTTTCATTATGGCTTGGTGTCTCCTTGGTAAACGAACCACTGATCGTAGCATCTCACTGAGGCTGTCGCACAAAAACAAGACTGGTAGTTTGCCTTGGAAGGCGGCACAAGAGGCGAAAGATATTACGTGTGCTCACGAAGAACGGTGTTATTCAAGGTGACCCCATGACCCGGACCATCCGGTACTTCCAGGATCCCTTCAGAGAACTGTTCGGGTGGGTCAACTAGGTCGCCACGCCATGGCACTTCGTTCCACTGGTACTCAAGAATGTCGAAGTTTGGCAGACCGGCGCACACCTGAGCTGATACCATCGTACTTAGCGGGCCGCTGGGGTTGTGGGGTGAAACAAGGACCCCGTGGAGGTCAGCGACCGTAGCAATTCTTCGTATTTCTGCGATACCGCCACAATGCTTGACGTCGGGCATGATGATGTCGACCGCACTGTTTTGGCACAGTGGCGAAAATCCTTCCACGCCAAATAAGAATTCACCGCCGGCCATGGGTTGGCGGATGCCATTCTTGATTGCAACAGTGCTGTCGAGGTCGGTCGGTGGTACAGGTTCTTCGTACCACGATAACTGTTGCGGTTCGAGTCGTGTTGCGACCTCGATTGCTAACGGCACATCAAAATTACTATGGATATCAATTTTCAGGTCAATGTCAGGGCCGATGGCGGCGCGCATGGCTTCGATGCAGCGAATACCGAGTTCGGTTGCCGCTTCGATTTCCTCACGGGATTGAGCAAGCGAAGGGAAACCGTCAAATGGTGCAGCCTTGATCGCCCGAAATCCATCAGCGACAGCCTGTTGAGCGTTTGCTGCAAACCCACTGGGACTACGGTCAACAGTTGCACGATTGATATTCGCGTAGACCGGTAATTCGTCGCGTAGTCTTCCGCCGACCAGATCGTAGACGGGGGCTCCGAGTGATTTGCCAACCAGGTCCCATAGAGCTTGTTCGATCGCACTAAAAGCTGTTGCCTCTTGGCGGTTGCCCGTACTTGCAGTCGCCCATCCTGCCTGTCGATAGCGTTCGATTTCGAATGGTGATCGATCACGGACAAGGTTGAAGAATCCTGAGAGTTCTGAAAGGTCGAGCCTCCGGTTTACCGAAGCTTCTCCTAGTCCAGTTTGTCCGTCGTTTGTTGTTAAACGCACGAAAATCCAATTTGTCCGCGTGGTTGCGCGTACACCGATGACCTCCATTTCCGTAATTCGTAATCCCAGTTCTGCTTGTCCCAAAGGCAACGCGATTGCCGTGTCGGTAGACAAGGCCGGAGCCATGGTCAAGGCGGGCAGTGCGCGGAAAAAGTCTCGACGGTTAACCAGAACGCTCACGATAGAGTATCCATCTGACGGCATTGTATGACGTCTCAGTCTTTTTGAAATAATGCGATGTCGGTTTTAGGAAAGTCGACGCTGCTGTTCCAGCGGCTAGCGATCCAATTAAATGTTTCGGGACTGTAGAGGCAGACATGCGTCATGTCACGTACGTAGCGTGATGTAGCAAATGACGGAATACGTGAAACCCACTTTGTCATGATGGCCAGACGCCCGCCTGGTTTTAGCACGCGGAAGAGACGGTCGAACTCTTGCGACGGTTGATGCAGATGTTCAACGACTTCTGTTGCCGTGACGAAGTCGTAATGGGTTGTCCACGCGGTGTCATTCGGACAGTAGTAGGGATCGTAGAGTTCAACGGTCATTCCGGATTCTTGCAATATGTGTGCAAGTGCGGGACCTGGCCCGCATCCAAAATCGAGTCCGATGGAACCAACGGTGAGACGTTCCAGCAACGGTGTGGCTAATTGTTGGAGGAAGGTGCGATAACGTTTATCAATCGGATTATTGTGGTGTTGGTCGTACCGAGCCTTTTCAGCGCAGGCATCAGGATAGTCTGCTGGTGAGACGAACACGAGGGCACAGTTTGCGCACTGCCAGAACTGACGATGGGGATGGAAGTGGTAGGTGGATATGTTGTCGTGACTGCATAAAGGACAGACTATGATCGATGAGTTATGCATATTGCGAACTGTGTTCCCTGTCAGCGATTAATACAACGTTGACGTTAACTGAGGTGTGAGACAAGTTCGGTAATGTTGATCGTAACTAAGTCAGTGACTCATGGAGTGCAGGAGTACATTGATTCCCAGGCCGTAACCGTCCGGTGAAAATTGATCAAAGAACCGTGGGTCGTCTGCCTCTCGTTCCCATGCGTCGGCAACGTCTGTGTTGTGGGTCATAACGACCAAAAACCGCCCGTGTTCGTCACTGATGGCGCGGAAATGCGGTACGTCGCTATTCCGGCCCCGCTCAGACGTCGTTCTTCCCCCAGACCGATACCAGAATTGAATCGACGTTATTTGTGGGACTTTCTCAACCGTTGTTAGGGTTCGGAAAACTGGATGATCAAGGGGTACATCACGGATTGGATACTGCGATGGTGGTAGGACGCGCCCGATTTCACTTGTCCAGTGTGCCCAGGCTCTTGGGCCCCAGAAATCATCAACCCAGAGGAATCCGCCTTTGAGCAGATATTCTCGAAGCCGAACGGTTTCAGCGCCCGTAATTCCAATGGTGCCGACATCTGACGCCATAATGAATGGACACTGAAACAATTCGTCATCTGTTAAACGAACCACCCAGTGATTGGGTTGGCCGTGTCGGTCGCTACTAATCCTTGCCGTTGTTAGATCTTCAAGTCGGTGCATTAAATTGATACCGGCATAGGGGTAGTCAGTCGACCATCCCATTCCGAGTTCTTCGTAGCGAACTTGGTCGTACATGACTTTACAGAATGCGAAATCTCTGTCCGGCATTGATTCTGGAGGAAACCGTGGTGGAAGGTTGCCCTCGCCAACTCCCCATCCCCACTGGGCAAAGCTAGCTGGGACAAGGGCGCCAACCACGAACAAGGCTGCGAATACTGTGACACGAAAACGCACGCTGGCCAGAGAATACCTCAGTTGGAATCCAATCAGTAGGGTTTTATCGAGACTGTGGCCAAGCGGATTTAGGTGAGAAATATAACTGAGTTTGACTGATGTGCCAGAAACGAAGATATAACCGTTGAGCTTTGCGTATGATTAAGGGAATATGCCTAATCGATATGTTCTCGGAAGACTCGTTTTGGTTTTGGTGTGCGTACTGGTAGCGCTTCCTGCGGCAGCTCAGCACGATCATGGTGGTGATGCCGAAACAGTTGGTGATGCGCTTCCCGAAAGCTTTAGTGAACCGATACCACTGTATCCAACGGTGATCGGAAAACATACGCACGAGATTTCATCATCAAATGTCGAAGCGAAAGCCTATTTCAGGCAAGGGTTTCAGCTTATGTACGCGTTTGCTAAAGAGGAGGCGACTCGGTCATTTCGTGAGGCATGGAAAAGGGACCCAGACTGTGCCATTTGCTTCTGGGGTGAGGCATGGTCGTGGGGGTCGTATCTGAACGGTCCGATGCGGCCGTTTGAAGCTCCTCATGCCTACGCGGCAATGCAGGAAGCTGTCGCGCGACTGGACCAGGCAAATGAAAAGGAACAGGCTTACATTGAGGCAATTCAATCACGGTATGTAGAGCATTTTGATCCTGACACCCGTCGAGATCAAGACCAAGCGTATGCTGATGCGATGCAGCAACTGGCCCAACGGTATCCCGATGATCTTGATGCTGTTACGTTATATGCCGATGCTTTGTTCTTGTTGGAACCGAGGCGTGGAACGCGTGACCTTGCTGACCCCAATGTGCAGAGACTGCATGGAGTGTTGGAAAGTGTGCTCGCGAGAGATATAACGCACCCTGGTGCCTGTCATCTTTATATTCATGCGACCGAATCCACTACTGACCCTAGCAAAGCCGCGGACTGTGCCGAGTATTTAGGCAATGAAATCCCTGGTGCCAGTCATATTAATCACATGCCATCCCATACGTGGAATGAAATCGGTCGATGGAGCGATGGAGTACGGTCAAATCTCAAAGCGTGGCATTCTGATTTAAAGGCCGAGTCTGGTGAGGGCATTGCGATCTATCCAAGTCACAACCTGCATATGTTACTTTTTGCAGCCTCGATGGACGGACAGGGTGCCATCGCGATTCAGGCCGGAAAAGACTACGCCAAGATTACGAATGACACCGTGTTTCATGTGCTGACGTTGTTACGGTTTGGACGGTTCGACGAGATCTTGGCAGTGACTGAACGCCCTGAGCAGGATGCGTCAGGAGGACTCTGGGATTTTGCGCAAGGGTATGCGCATTTGAAAACCGGCGATGCTGATTTTGCGCAGGTGTACCTCAATCGTGTGCGAGCATTAGCGGAGACTACGACGGCCCGGTTTCGGTTTGACGAGGCAAAGCTTCTACTAGGTGCCGTCGGAGGTATTTTGGAAGGGGAAATTGCATTGCAAGCCGGCGATATCGCTGGAGCTATTCGAATCTTTGAAAATGCGGTCGAGATTGAGGACCAGTTGGAATATTCTGAGCCAGAGCCATTGCCGTTTGCGGCTCGACACTGGCTTGGTGCGGCCTTACTTGAAGCGGAACGATACACAGATGCGGAGCGTGTGTACCGTGAGGAAATTCAGGATCACCCCAACAATGGCTGGTCACTTTACGGTCTCAAGGAATCCCTTGAATTGCAGGGCAAGTCGTCCGTCGATGTAAGCACTGAGTTTGATGCTAGTTGGGCACGTTCTGACGTATGGCTAGCATCATCAAAGTTTTAGGAATCGCCGAACAGTTTTCATAGGTTCTACGGTGTAAGTGATTCGGGATCAAGAACGACATGCTTGATTCGAGTGCGTTTCCACGTGTAGGTGATATGAACTAGTCCGTCCGTTGTCTGGATAGCAGATGGATAGGAGTATTCTCCGTCCCCATTTTCTAGCACGTGCACTAGAGCCCAGTCTTTTCCATCAGAAGAAAGTCCTACAGCGAGCTTTTCTCGTCCGCGAGTGGTCGGATTGTAGATAAGAAGATGCTGACCGTTTTTCAGGCTGAGGGCGTCAATGCCAGCGCTTGGATTCGGTAGAGACGTACGAATCATGCGGCTCCATGTTAGTGCGGAGTCATCGGACCACGATTCTGTAATGACGCCTTGACGACTACGAAACAACGCCTGAAACTGACCGTTCCCATGGTCAAGGATGGTTGGCTGAATGGCTCCAAATTCTTCAGAGTCATTCAATCGAACGGATCGTTGCCACTGTTCACTAGAGGCAAGTTGCCGAAGTGACCAGTTGTTTGGATGACCTGGATTAAAGCGTTCCATGTGGGCAACCCACCCGTCGTGCTCCGTGCTTGACCCGGCGAGAACTATGCCATTCTTCAGTTGGTATGGTTTGGCGCGGATGGGGCCCAAGATGTCGTCCGGGAGGTTTGCAGCTTCAGACCATGTCCTGCCTCCATCATCTGACATACGTACGACTCCCCACCATTCCTTTGGGTTTGGACCTACTTTGTAGAAAAGTAGAAGTGGACCATCGCGTGGTTGGAACAAAACAGGATTCCAGCATGGGTAGCGGTTACCGTCTGGTTGTATACCATTAGCGACTTCAGTTGGCGGTGACCACCCATCCTGTTCTTGACGAGCGACCCAGATAGCAACATCAGGGTTACCTTCAGCCGTTCCACCAAACCAGGCCGATACAAGTTGTCCGTTTGTTTCAACAATGGTTGAGGCGTGTGCCGACGGAAAACTTGCGGTTTGATAAATAAATTCTGATTTACGGACAAGATCTTGCGCGAAGGTTTGTACCGAACAACACCCGAGCAGGAGGCCGCACCACATTAAGAAGATTGGCTTGTCCTTCATAGGTGTAATCGATTTTCCGCGTGGTATTCGGTTGTGTGGAACATCTCTGTTTCGTGCGTATTGCATAAGCGTTTGTGGCGTTAATAGTCACAGACAAGACCGTAACAACGGAAATAAATGGTGTTGTTACGGCCTGCCCAAGAAACTACTGGACGGTAAAACAGACCTGCGCTGTGTGTCGATTGGTGAACTACTTGATGTCTGAATAATCAGTGGCTGTTAGAAACACTGACTCAACATTTGCGACGATTCGACCATCGCGTTGCGATTCTTCGGCGACTCGTGCCCACTCAGGGTCATCTCGAAATGACTGCCAGTTGTTTGTCGCGGCGTCTCGATTGTCGTGCGCAATGATGTACACCAACGTGCTTTCTGGATGATCTTTGGCATCCTGAGGCACCCAATAGCCGATATTTGTCATGCCGTGCTTCTCAAAGATTCTTGTCGTGTGATTACGGAAGCGAGCATTGAGTGCATCTAGGCGACCGGGGTGTGTCGTATACGTTCGCATTTCAAATACTGGGTTTGATTGTGCTGTGACAACGTTTTCAAACTGGGTAAAGTGGCCAACTGCAAAGCCGAGACCAAAGACCATCAAACCAAACAGGAGAAAAGCGCGTTTCTGTGTCACCATCATGTCACTCCTTATGTAGCCGATTTTCGGTGTTCCCATAAACGGGAACACTACAAAATTACAATCGTTCACAATCTTGATTGTTTAGTATGACTAAAACGTTTCAATCATAGCCGTATCAGCGGTTAGCGGGAAGCGTAATGCTTCCGAAGAATTTGTCTATCCGTGTCCGTCAGGTGCATGTATTCAGGGTGGTCGATAGATAACTCGTTCGTCCGACACGGGCCGCACATTAGGGATGTCGGGTCCGTGTTGTGTGAAAGTCCAAGCGTATGACCAATTTCGTGGGCGATGATGTTGCGTGCGATGTTGGGGTTTCGTGCCATTGCATGCCGGTCTTCTTCGATTGCAATGAAATGGCCCGGGCGTCTCGGGAGAGGCCATGCAAACGACATGAGGTCTTGCCGGGAGAGTAGCAAGACCACGTTTGCATCAAAGTCAGTAATTTCAACCGGTGCATCTGGTTCTGATGGCCCAGGACGGAGTCGGCCAGCTCGTTGCGAAATTGATCGAGCATAGTTTTCAAGGATGCGTTCCACCGGTGATCGAATGATGACCTGTTCTATAACTTCGAGCTCCAGACTCAACTCCTCAAAAGTGTCATTCCAAAAAGTAATGGCTTCAAGAGTCATTGGGAGACGGACATCATTGGTGTCGTGACTCAAGATGACAACCAGATGGCTGCTGGTTTGAGCGAGAACAGCTGTCTGAATAGAGTGACAGAGGAGCAGTAGTACAAACAATAAACGCAGGTACTGTTTCATCGGCTGTTCGGTGTTAGCTAAGCGTTACGGTTAGCGCAAATATTTTGTTAGACCACCTTCTGCGGTTTCACGAGAAATGGGACCTTCAGCTCCATAGACATTGCCATAGTGGTCGACGGCGACACCTTCACCAGCGGCTCCGTGCGGTTCACCTGTTTGATGAGGTGGAATAAAGGCGGTGACTCGGTCTTCCGTGGCACTGCCGATACGGATGCCAGTTCGCCAATCAGGATGACGCTCTGGACTCGATTCTGAATCAATTGCATAAAGCATGTCATCGGGCGTGATAAAGAGACCACTCACACGACTGAATTGATAATACGAATCGAGATAGTTTCCCTCTTGGTCAAAAATCTGAATTCTGTGATTGCCCCGGTCGGCGACAAAAAGGCGGCCCCGAGAATCCATCGCGAGGGCATGTGGGGTTTTGAATTCACCAGGGCCTTCACCGATTTCGCCCCATTCCTTAATAAAGGTTCCAGTTTTATCAAATTTCAGGATACGACCAGTTTTCTCTGGTGGTTCGGCACCGAACTGCCCGCTGTGTCCATCAGCAACAAAGATGTCACCGTTGGGGGATGTGATGACATCGCATGGCTCATTTAGTAAGCCAGCAGATCGACCCGCCACGCCGGCTTTCCCTAGCTGAAGCAGGATGTCGCCGTTAGGGCTGAATTTGAAAACCTGATGTCCTTTAGTACCGGTTTCATTTCCCATGGAATCCGTTACCCAGACGTTTCCGTCAGTGTCGATATGGAGACCATGCGGGAGTACAAACAGTCCCGCACCGAAACTGGTTATAAGTTCCCCTGAGTCGCGATTGAATTTCAGAATGGGGTCGACGTTTGACGTATCGCATCCACCTGTTAATCCGACCGCACCACACCGGTCATAAGCCCAAATATGTCCATCTGGGTCGATGTCTATTCCCGCCGTGGAACCCCAATCGCGTCCATTAGGCAAGGTGCCCCAGTTCGTGAGGACGGTGGGATTCGGGTTGGGCAGGTTGTTTCCTGTAAGGTCGGTAACTTCCTGCATGCGTGGCCCAGTGGTGAATATCGTCATACTGATGAGACATAGAAGAATCATCAGTCGTGCAGTTCTACAGCCTGATCGAGCCTGGTCTGCGTTTTTGTGAGTCACGTGCGTCATAGCGATGCCGGATAATCGGTAACGGTAGTTTTGACTTATCGAGACAATGCACCTTGGTCAAGAAGTGACAGCAACGCATCCGAACGGGCTAAAGGGCCTTCCTGTCGGAGTAAGTCAAGACGATCAGTTGGGTTCATTCCAAGAAATTGAGCAAGTCCATTGACCAGCATGTCGTCTGACATATCATCGACCGTCGGTTTCTGACCGGGTGCAACAAATGATAGTAATTCGAGAAGTAAGGGTCGTTGACCGCGTAGCGTTGTGCGGTCCGCGTTAGAGAGTGGCTCATTTAGTACTTCGATCGATGCCATCCGGTAGGTTCGACTCTGGTCTTCGCGTGTAATACGGAATCGCGAAAGCCCCTGCACGATCACGTTATACCGACCATCTGGAAGCCGTTCAACATTCGAGATGATTCCCGCGCAACCGATATCGTAGATGGGGGGATTTCCGTTGTAGTTGTCTTCGTGACCTGGTCTGAGCATAACCATTCCGATAATACGGTCGCCTTCTATGGCGTCAGCGATCATGTCTCGGTAGCGCGGTTCAAAAATATGAAGTGGGCGTGATGCCCCCGGGAACAGCATGATGTCTTGCAGTGGAAAAATAGGAATAGACTCCGGAATGGTGATGTTCGTTTGGGGCGTCTGTCCAGTCGCAGCTGAGAGTAGACAGAACCACGCGGTCCCAATAAGAGTGATGTACTTTGTGATGGCTTTCATAATATTTCGCTAGCGAAGTAAGAGCGTAGCAATACTTACTGGCTCAGACCAGCCTCACCCGTAGTAAGGAGCAACCTCATGGCATTGAACCTACAAATGATCACTTACTTTGAGGGTTGATTAATCGCAAATACGGTGCCGAAGATCACCAGCCCCACGAGGTCGAATATTGGCCATTCAAATCCAGCAAATACTGCCGATGGGCCGGGCGCAAGAAGCAACGCGGCGGCGCTGAAGATCAGGACACGCAGTCCCACACTGAGCGGGTTTCGCAGTTGTCCGGCAATCCCGGCTGCAAAGCACGTCACGCCGAAGACGGCGATGCTAACTGGGACGAGCATTTGCCCCCAACTGGCAGGGTCGCCTGTCTCGGTCATCATAAGAAGTTCTGGGCGGTAAATAAACATGTACGGCAAGGTAAATCCAACCAGAGCATATTTGAATGCGGCAAAGCCTGTTGGCATGATTTTCGTGCCAGCAATCGACGACGCTGCGTATGCGGCAAGAGCGACGGGCGGCGTTACCATGGACATCATGCCAAAATAAAAAATAAACAGGTGCGCGGCGAGAGGGATAACGCCAAGATTTCCAAGCACTGGCCCGATCAGTGTTGCCATCAGCAAGTAGCAGACGGCTGATGGTAAACCCATCCCGAGAATAATTGAGGACACCATGATAAGAACAAGTGCGAGGAAAAGGCTTTGTTCAGCCAGCGGAATGATGGTCGCTGGCAGGCGTGTGCCAATGCCTGTCAGTGTGACGATGCCGATAATAATTCCGACACATGCCGCTGCTGCGACAAGAGGAATTACGCCCCGGGCGGATGCGATGAGGCCATTTAATGTCCGCCGTGGCTCGAGGCGTGTCGTCGGACTCAAGCTACTGGTGATCACGATTGTGACGAGTGACAAAGTGACAGCTCGAAATGCTGTGTAGCCCAAGATGAGAAACAGAATAAGGCTTCCAAGGGCAGCTCCAAAAACGATACCTTCCATCTTTGAGCCGTCGGCGTTATCTGTCGCAGGAGTTTCGTCTGTATTTGTTATACCCTCGGTGGCGATCGACATTCGACGGGCGTGTAGATGGACAATCAGTAGTAGCGAGAGGTAATACAGCAAGGCAGGGATCAATGCAGCACGAACAATTTCGAGGTAGCCGCCTGGAGGTTGAACGATTTCCAGCATCATGTACGCTCCAGCGCCCATGACAGGTGGCATCAGCGCACCGCCGGAACTGGCAGCAGCTTGAACTCCTGCTGCGGTGACTGGCTGGAAGCCGGCGCTTCGCATCATCGGAATCGTAAAAGTTCCTGTCGTTGCCGTATTGGCCACGGCACTACCAGAAAGAGAGCCCATTAATCCGCTACTCAGGACCGCAACTTTAGCTGGCCCTCCAGCACTGCGGCCGAACATACGTTGAGCAAAATTTACGATGAACCGCGTAGCGCCAGTCGCTTCTAAGAAAGCACCAAAGATGACAAACAAAAAAACATAAGTGAACATGACGCCAAGAGCAACGCCAAAGATCCCTTGGCTGTGCAGGAATGTTTGCGCAACAATCCGTTCAATGGTGTAGCCGCGGTGCGGAAACAACCAGTCCGGGAACGATGCTCCAAAATAGCCATAGAGGAGAAACGATCCGGCAAGAATGGGAAGTGCCACACCAAGAGCCCGTCGAGCAGCTTCAATAACGAGTAGTAGCCCAACGATTCCGACAGTCGTATCCAATATCGTTTCGAATCCGGCTCGATTCCCAAGGGATTGTCCATCAATCCACCAGGCCTCAAAGATCGGGTCAGTCTGAACGACGATGTAACTGCAACAGAGTGCAGCGAGCAGCGCAAGTGCCGAATCAACATTACGGATCAAGACATTCGACTTGAGTGTTGCATGAAGTGGAATATTCAGGAGGCAAAGAGCCAGTCCAAGTGCGGCGAAAAACGCCAGTCGACTCTGTGGTGCAAGCAGTGGATAGTTCACTTCTGCAAGCGTAAAAACGCAGAGCAGTACACTAATTGCCCGGCTGACTACTTGCCGACTATCTGTTGAAGGATTTTCTGTGGCCAACGGTTGAGGACTCACTAACGCTTATTCGGTCCAGATCCCGATCTCGCGATAAAAACGAATTGCACCGGGGTGAAACTCTGTGCCCGTATCTCGAACGACGTTGTTTGGATTGATAGCCCGGCCTGCAGCATGTTTTTCGACGACCAGTTCACGATTTTCATAAAGTAGTTTGGTGACGGAATAGACGAGGTCGTCCGAGACATCTGCCGAAGTGATGAAATGCATGGACCCTGTGTCAAGGCCTTCAAATGGTTCTGTTTGTCCACGGTAGGTATTTGCTGGGATCGTTGCGGGTCTAAAAAAGAGGTAATCACTAACCAACTGTTCCTTCTCGGTATCGCCATAAGGAAGGAATGTGATATTCATCGATGCGGCAGCCTGAGTGATGGATGCTGTTGGAACTGCACCCCCGAGGAACGTTGCGTCAGCTGATCCATCTGTAAGCATATCTACGGCACCCTGCTGAGTTGCATTTAATGGCGAAAAATCATCGTATGTGAGCCCATGTGCTTCAAGTAGTGGTCGGACAAAGAATTCAAATCCGGCACCCGCTGGACCAACGGTGACCCGGCTTCCACGCATGTCTTCAAGGGAGGAGATTCCAGAATCGGCTTGTGTCACAAACAGCGCAATATTTGGTGCGAGTGTCATCACCGAGCGAACCGGGTAGGCTCTGTCCCACCCTTCTGCACCTCGGACCGCAAAATACGTAATGGCCGCGTTCGACAACGAAAAATCAAGCTCGCCACTCGCTAACCGTCGTATATTTTCTTGAGAACCACTGGTAGCTTCGGCTGTTACGCTGTAGCCGAGGTCGTTTCCTGTTTCGTTAATGACTTCAGCGAGAGCGCTTCCGACCACGAAAAATGCGCCACCAGGTGGTGCTGTACCCATACTGAGAAATTGTCGAGAGACCGTGGCGTCACCATCGTCACCACTACCATCGGCGCAATTCCATGATGTTCCGACCAAAATAACTATGAACAAACTCCACAAGTATTGACGCAAGACTTCCTGCCTCCTAGACGAATGAACCACCAATGCTACTACGGCTGGGTCCCGTATCTCTATTGCTCAACTAGAAATCGACGTGCCTTCATCTCAAATCGGGGAAGTACCCCAGTTTTTACAGAGTGAACCATGACACTTAAACCCAGCGATTGACGAATCTGGTTGGTGACGTGTTCCACCACGGAGTCGGAGTTACTGGATGTGGTCGGTTCAACTTCGATGGATATAGACCGGTTCGATGATTCACCCGTCACCCTACAACGGTACTCGAGAACTTCTGGTATGGTCCTGATGATGGCCTCGATTGCAGATGGATACACGTTAACCCCCCGAACATTGACCATGTCGTCGGCACGAGCGGTGACACCACCGACCAAGCGCGCGAATGTGCGGCCGCAGGCGCACGGAGCGAGCGTTCTGATAACGAGGTCTCGTGTTCGATAACGAATTACCGGGCTACCCAAGCGACCAAGGTTCGTGATGACCAACTCACCCTGGTGCCCGTCCTCAACAGGTTCATGCGTTTCCGGATTGAGTATTTCCGCTATAAATTCCTGCTCGTTGATGTGGACGAACCCCGGCGAGTGCCAGCATTCAAACCCGATCGGCCCGACTTCTGTAAGACCATAGTGGTCAATGACACGTGCTCCCCATCCGTCTTCAATGCGTTTTCGTGTTGCGGGAATACTTCCACCGGGTTCACCCGCGACGATGATGGTTCCCACGGAACTGTCACGAAGCGCAAGACCGATTTCCTGAGACACATCAAGTAGGCGAAGGGCGTAGGTCGGCGTGCAGCAGACGACTGTTGGTCGGGCGATATCGATCAGTGTGAGTCGAGAGTGACTTGTCATTCCACCTGAGGGAATTGTGTGTGCACCGATTTGTGTCGCGGCATCGAAACCCGTCCAGAAGCCGAGGAATGGTCCGAACGAAAACGGAAAGAAAATACGATCTTCGGCAGAAACCCGTGCTGCTCGATACACTACTTTCCAGCAGTCAAGCATCCATTGCCAACTTTCAGCAGTATCGATCCATCGCAATGGGGTTCCGGTCGTGGAGGACGTTTGGTTGTATCGAACGTAATGGCCAATTGGTTCCGATAATGCCGTACCCCATGGCGGCGTAGCGGTTTGGTCGGCAATTAATTCTGATTTGGTCGTAAACGGAATTACCGAAAGGTCGTTGGGGAACTTGAGTTGTTGAGTGTCGATGCCAGCAGTTTTCAATTTTTTGGTGTAAAACTGGTTACGTCGAGGAAGATCAGCAATTAGAGCGGCCAGGCGCGTGCTTTGGTGTGCTACGAGCGTTTTTCGGGGGGCATTTTCAATGTCGAGAAACTCAGTCATGGCGAGGGTTAGTCTTCGGTGTTAGTCTGAGCAATAGAAAAGTGCGCCGCGATTGCCTTTGGGATTGGTGTTGATTTCAGTAGTTTTCCCGAACGCTTCGTTACACAGGCAATTGTCATACTTCCCGTCGCGATCAGGTCCCCGTCTTTCCTGACGGTTGTTCTATAACGAATTTTTTTTTCACCTATATCTGCGATACAAATATGAATTTCGAACTCGTCTTCGAATCGTAAAGGTTTGAGGAATTGAAAATTTGCAGCTACGCGTGGAAATCCTACAGATGCATCTGGCGGTGCGATGCTGAGCCCTGCCTCTCGCCACAGTGCGTGCTCCGCTTCTTCCATATAACGGTAAAAGTATGAGAAATGTACGATGCCAGCTTTGTCAGTTTCGTAGAAATGAACTCGGCGAGTGAGGCGATATTCGCTTGTTGCCACGATCGTATTGTAACGACCAGAGGGCGAGAATGTACCTGCTGATTAGGCGCCTGCCATTGTCCCTGTGTGGGATGTGCGCGCAGAAAACTCCTGGAGTGCTTCAAATAATGGCTTGAGATCCGCAAAAACATTACCCACAAGAGCGTCGACAAGTTGCGGGTGTAAGTCGGGATGCGCCTTAATAAAATCTCGAAAGCTGAAGTCTTGGTTGTAAAACGATAGAACTAGCTGTCGAAACTGATCGAGAGCCCAGCGCATGTCCCGCTGGTATTCGACGAAGGTCGCCTCCGTAACGGCTCCACCCGTGAGGCCACAGTGCACTGCATCTGCTGCCATTTCCCCACTCTTAAGTGCCATAAATACGCCTGTTGAGAAGACGGGGTCGAGGAACGAAAAAGCGTCACCGGCTAAACAAAACCCATCGCCGCCAATTTTGTCGGCCCGATAGGAAAACTCTCCTGTTACGCGGACTGGTTCAATTCGACAACCGGTACTCAGATGGCTATTAATCCACACGCAATCGTGTACTTCACGTTCGAAAATTTCTTCGGGATCTCGTGTGTCTCGGTATAGATAGTTTGATTCTGCGACAATTCCTACACTGACGGTGTCGTCTGGCAGCGGGATGTACCAGAACCAACCTTTTTCTGGAACATACGCGACCGTTGTGGCGCCTTCATCGAGGCCCGGGTCTCGTGTGGCACCTTTGTAGTAGCTAAAGAGCGCAATTTTATTAAGATCTGCGTCACGTTTTTTCCAGCCGAGTTTCGATGCCAGAAAGGTGTCACGCCCTGAAGCGTCGATTACCGCGTCGGCATGAAATACCGCACTTTCGCCATCGGCCATGGTGCCACGAACGCCGGCGACTCTGGAGCCTTTCATGATTGGCTCGCGAATGGTCACACCCTGATGAATTGATGCACCCTTGGTTTTTGCGTTGTCGAGCAGCATCTGATCAAAGTCACTCCTTCGTACCTGCCACGTTGTCGAACAATCATGCTTAATTGTTTCAAAGAAGTAGAACGGTTGAGATACCTGTCCGGTTGTGGAGACAAATTGCACACTATATTTTTTGGGGCATGCGGCCTGCTCGAACCAATCTAAAACCCCAAGTCTGTTGAAGGTGAACCATGTATACGGCATTAATGATTCGCCGACGTGATAGCGGGGAAACAGTTCTCGTTCAACGACTGCTGTTCGGCGTCCGTATTGAGCGAGAATGGCTGCTGCAGTCGCACCGGCTGGTCCGCCACCGACGACGACACAATCGTATGTGTGTTCAAAAGACATCAAACTAGCTTTTACCGTATGACGAGTGGTAACACTTCCACGATATCACCAATTTTCGATCCATTTCGAATGACTTCTGTGCGTCGCCCGTACAGTACCCGAGGTTCTCGCATCCAAAACACACCCATCATTTCTGAATTTGGTGTGACCTCCAGGTAAGCCTTGACGCGACTTGAGTACTCAAAACGTCCATCTCGGAGAATGCGTCCGAGGGGAATCTCATTCCGCAATATTTTTCGTCGAAGGGTGTCGCTGAAGGCGTTCAGTTTGATTCTGATGGCACCCATTTCTACTGGTTGTCCGGCATATTCCTGCACCAGGAGCACCCGTCGAAAATATGACGAACCATTTGTAAACGTTGACAAAGGTCGAAGCGTTACTTGTCCACCAAAATGACGCTCCAGTGTCAACGTCATATCAGTATCGTGCACCAGGAGCGACCGGTATGGCAGAGGGATACCCGAAGGTTGCACGACCTTAATCTTTGGCGGTTCAATTCCAGCTCGTCTATAGACAAGGTCAAGTGGGTATAGTGGATTGATGACACGTGTTTGTGATTTTCGCTGAGCTTTAGCCATTGACGTTACGGATAGGTTGACTTACGTATATCGAATTTCAGTATGCACTGGAAGAAAAAACCGTGGAAGTAAACTGTCCACACGGAGCAATCCTTCTCGGGATAACTGAACCATATCAGCGGACAATTCAGACAGATAACCATCGTTATTTAGGCTGGCGAATGGTCCTTCAAAACGGGACTGCACATCAACGTGGTATTTGTTTTTGAAATAACCGGGGTGAATGGAACCTCGTTTGAGCTGCAAAACTAACTCTCGGATTAATCGTTCTTCATCGGTCGGACGATATGCGCGGTTCAGAGGAATATTTCCGGCTTCGACTGCGGCTGCGTACGGTCCCCATGAATCGAGGTTTTGCATGTGTACGCCATTAATATGGCCAAACGACGCTACACCGAGACCCGCCAGGTCGGCACCTTGCCACAGACGGTCACGGTAGACGAAGGTGGTTTTGGCAGGATCTTTCACGGCCGTGTACGCACTGCCGATGGTGTATCCGGCTCGTTCCAAAGCTTCGAATGCTTCGTCAACCCAGCGACGCTTGGTTGACCATGAGGCAACAGTGTCAGTGAACTGACCAGTTTTCTTAATCAAATCACTACTGATTGTTGTGTTAAACGGCAGTTCCATTTGATAGATGGTCACGCTGTCTGGTTCAAGGGCGAGTGTTTGCTCAATCGCGTTGTTCCATTTTTCATTTGTATCCCCAAGCATGCCGGCGATTAGGTCAATGTTTATCTGGGGAAAACCGATGGTACGGGCAAATTCGTAAGCACGAAATATTTCTAATGAACGATGGGCCCGACCGTTAAGTTCAAGAACCGTGTCGTCGAAATGTTCAATGCCAAGACTGAGACGTGTGACGCCCATGTTTCGAATGGCGCGTAACTTTGCTTCCGTGAGTGTTCCTGGTTCACATTCAAAGGTAATTTCGCTTGCAGTCGACCACGAACGAACGGCTGTAAGCCGGTCAACGAGTCCTTGGAGTTGTCTCACTGACAGGAACGATGGGGTGCCACCTCCGAAGTAAATAAAATCTAATGGCCGGTCTGCGATAGCTGGCTGATGCCCGTACAGTTCCCATTCTTTAGCCAGGGTGTCGATATAGGCTTGAACCTCACTCGCATTTTTGTCGGTGTAGACGCGAAAGTAGCAGAAGTGACAGCGTTTTCGGCAAAAGGGAATGTGCAGGTACAGCCCGAGCGGCACGTCAGCTGGATCGGCCGCGAGTGTCGGTCGAGCAATGTCTTCCACGGCCTCTGACGTCCAGACGGAAAATGGTGGGTAGTTCGCAACGAAGTAACTTCCCACCTCGGTATCCGCTGCGCCGGCAACGGCCGCATCTGCGGTATCGCTCATTCCATTCACTATAGTCGAACTTTCGTGCGTGTTGAGGTTGTGGTGTTACCCGAAGCAGTACAGCACACCATCCTGAGATCCAATTATAATTTTTCCGTCGGCCAGTGCTGGAGAGGCTGAGAGAGGGGCACCTGTATCGAATTCCCAGATTTTTTCTCCGGATTCCAGGTCGAGAATATAGAAGCGACCGTCACCAGACCCTATATAGACACGACCGTTGGCCGCCGCTGGTGATGAGTCGACGCGTGCCCGCGTCATAAATGTCCAGCGGGCAGCACCAGTGCTTTCATCGATTGCGTGCACCATCCGGTCTCGTCCTCCGATTACGACCGTGCCATCAATCGTGAGTGCAGAGGAATAAAATGGAAAGTGTCGGTCAGGGTGTTCATAGCGCCAGAGAACATCATGTGTTGAAAGATCTAGTCCAAGGACCTCGTTGTCGAACGTCCCAAAGTAGGCGCGTCCGTCCTTGATCACGGGTGAGGCAGCAGTGTAGGCGCCGGCAGAGAGACTGACGACTTCAACCCCATCTTCAATACGGACTCCGTGGAAGGCTTCATCACAACCGCCAAAGTAGGCGATGCCTTCAAAGACGGCGGGTGTGGCGTGTACGTAATTCTGAGTTTCGAGTTTCCACTGCAACTGGCCTGTTTCCGCAGTTAGTCCATAGAGGAAACCGTCGTAAGAGCCAATAAGCACGTGCTCTCCAGATAGAACAGGTGACGATTTGATTTCACCTTGAGTTACGTATGTCCATGCAGCTTCACCAGTATTGACATCGACCGCGTGTAAGACGCCGGCCAAATCGCCAATAAAGACTAAGTCGTGACCGATCGCCGGTGACGACTCACCAATTCCCATCCGGTCGCTGGCCTGATAAGTCCACTTCACAGTGCCGTCTTGAAGATTCAGGGCTAGCAGTTCGCCTGAGTACGTTCCAACATAAACCGTGCCATTGGCAATAGCGGCTGAGGAGTCGATCGATTCACTGGCTTCGTAGGACCAGAGGAGTTGTGGGTTATCCGGGATTGATGACGAAGAGATACCGCTAAGATTTTCGGTGCCTCGGAATTGTGTCCAGGCGTCCGCCGGAGCGCTATTTTGGCCCATTGCTTGCTGGACGTCTATTACGTTAAAAAGCAACAGATACAGAATGGCAAAGCCTGTCTTGGTTAATTTCTGTTTTAGTAGGCACATTGGTATACCTCCAACGCTTCGCTTTCACTGAATGGCCGCGGGTTAAACGTTCCTGTCCATTGTGCTCCAGCCGATTTAGCTAAGTCTGCCAGATCATTCATCGGGACACCTACCGTTTTTAAATCACTAGGAAAGCCACCAGCTTTACTAAGTTCGACGAGTCGTTCAGCCAGGCGCGTGCCCGTCTGTTCTGGCGGTATATTGGAGTCCATCAGCTCAGCGTAAAGTGAGTTATTCTTTTGTGTATTCCAACGCACAACGTGCGGCAATAGAATCGCGAGCGCAACGCCATGAGTCAACTGGTATTGCGCAGTCAACGGATTTGCACACGCGTGAGCTGCTCCTAACATAGATTGCTCAATGGCGATGCCGGCATAGAATGCGCCGAGGTGCATTGCGCCTCGCGCACCCAAATTATTAGGCTCAGCTAAGACACGTTCGTAGGTTGCGCTTAACAGTCGAAACGCTTCTTTTGAAAAAAGCATGGATAGCGTGCTGCGGCGTGTTGTCACGGCGGTTTCTACCGCGTGAGCGATCGCATCAAAACCAGCCGAGGCGGTCACTTTCGTTGGTTGTGAAAGCGTTAACTCAGGGTCAAGAATGGCGGTCGAGAATGCTAATTTGGGATCCCCACATGCCATTTTTAGATGGGTAGTCGAGTCTGAAATGACTGCGTAGCTTTGTGCTTCTGAGCCGGTTCCCGCGGTTGTCGGAATCGCAACCATTGGGAGAAGAGGTTCTTGAGCATGGCCGTACCCTCGATAGTCAGCAATCTGACCGCCATTCATCAAAATGAGATTGATGCCTTTAGCGCAATCAAGAGAACTGCCGCCGCCTAATCCGATTACTGAGTCGCGGTTTAGAGGTCTCGCAAAAGATACCCCTCGGTCGACCATATTCGAATCCGGATTAACCCCGAACTGATCGAATACCTCAACGTGCAGACCGGCGTCTGTAAGAAGTTTGAGGACGGTATCGACATGTCCGGCGTCCCTGATTCCTGGGTCTGCGACTAACAGTGGTCGTGAACAGCCAAGTGCGCGAGTAACCTCACCGATACGGTTGATTGTGCCAGCCCCAAAGATCAGTCTTGTGGGAAACTCGAATTCAAACGACGTCATCATGCAGCTAGAAAATTAATTTAACTCCCAATTGCACCCGTCTTGCATGGCCCGCGGCAAGGATTTGACCGAATGTGGGAGAACCCATAAAAGCATCAGGAAGTCCAAAATTTACAGTGTTTAGCAAGTTAAAGGCTTCGATCCTAAACTGAAAATCGAGATCGTCGCCAATGGGAATATTCTTGAGTAATGCGAGGTTGACATTGCGGAAACCCGGGCCATCGAGAATATTTCGACCAGCATTACCAAAATTTCCGAACGGTGGTGTTGTGAAGGCGTCGGTGTTAAACCACATCGTTTCGGTTGGATTGTTGAGCGCGGGGTTTCCTACTAGGTTTGGGCGGTCGTTATAACCGTAACCGAGGGCTGCCCGTCCCGTATTGCTGTTATCCGTTGTTGGGAGTAGTGCGACGGTAAATGGCCGACCGCTTTGCAGTTCAACCGTTCCCGAAAGTTGCCAATCTTGTACTAATGCACTTAGCAAACCTCCAGACGAAGTTCCCGTCGGGAGGAGGTAGGAAAATCCCATTGAAAATCGATGTCTAACGTCGAATGACGAACGGCCAAGTTCGAGATGTGGATTATTGTGGTCCTGTGGAAAGTTAGCGTCACCGCTACTCGTGAAAAAGCCGGATGCATCATCTTCAGATTTCCCGAGTGTATAGCCGGATTGCACGGTTAAGCCAGCACGGAGTCGTTGGCGAAACTGTAGTTGAAGTGAGTCATAGCGTGAACGAGCGGCTGATTCGATCGCAATAATGTCAGCAAACATTGGATTTGGTCGGAGGTTGAGAGGCGCTGCACTTGGCAATGGTTGGTTAATGTCACGCCCCCGGAGAAGGTTGTGACCGCGAGAACCGACATAGGCTATTTCTACAACCTGACCGCGCCCGAGTTGATGCTGAATGCTGGTGTGCCACTGTTGGAGGTAGGCCGTCTTGAGATCTCTCTGAAATGTTGTTGCACTCGGAGCAGTCGGAATTGGGAAGCTAGTTGGAAATGGGTCGGTCAGTGTCAGTGGTGGAAGTCCTGGATACTGGAACGCCATACCGAAATTGAACAGTGGTGGGTTAAAGTACAGTCCTTCGCCTGGAGATAGCGCCGATTGGTCGTAAAAAATTCCGTAACCGCTGCGCACGACGGTGTCCGGTGTCAACGACCAGGTCAGTCCAAGTCGTGGTGCCAGGTTGTTCTTGTCTGTGTTGTAGCCGCCACGAGGAACGCTGTTTGCGCCGACAGTGACCAGTTGCCCGGTAAGTGTGTCATAGACGCTTGCTTTGTCATTGGCATCAAATGGTGGGAGATTGAGTTCGTATCGGAGTCCCGCAGATAACGTCACATTAGGTCGGATCTGAATAGAGTCCTGGATAAAAAAGTTGTGACTTCGAGCTCGCAATTGTTGAGGGTTGTCGAGGGTGGCTCCTCCTGACACAGTTGGTAAGCCTAGTAACAGGTCAGACAGTGGGTTACCCGTCAGCATACCTGTGAAATTCAGAAAACCCCTGGCCTGCACGTCCCGAAAGGCATCCTGCCTAGTGAAGCGGAGGTCGGCTCCCATGGTAAACAGGTGAGACCCTCGTGACCATGTGACCGTATCGAGGAGTTGAATAGTTGAAAGCGCACTGTTTTGCGGACTATTTGATTCGTCGCCTAGGGAAGAGAACCCAGGAAGGTTGATTCGACTCAGGCCCCACGTTCGAGAATTCTGAGACAAGTTCGGAAGCCCGACTTCTTGGTTGAGATTGACGCCTTGGTTTTCTTGAAGGACTTGACTGGAGACGCGGTTATAGACGATACGGACGTCATTTACCATGGCATTCGAAAGCACATGAGTTTCACTAATCACGAGATTGTCAGCTTGGCGTGGAACTCGTGTGCCATATCCTGGAATAAGTGGAGTGCCGGGAGTTCCAGAGAAGGGATCAAATAGTTGGCGGTCACCGCTGCTATACCGTGCTGTGAGGCTTGAGGCGTTAGTGAAGTGATGGTCGATTTTTAGATCGAAGTGATCGACCTTGTCTTCAAGGAGCGGGGACGATACGTAATTCGCAAACGGGGCAGTCCGGTTAGGGGTCGGGTAGAGTCCGGCGATAGCTTGACCTACAGGATGCTGAAAGTACGATGGGATTTGATTGCCCGGGAAAGGCTGTCCCGTCATCGGATTGATTGGTGACTGAAACAAGCTGCTGGAAAAATCACCTTGTCGTTCCGCGAGAGTGGGTACGTTTGTCACCCTTGTAATGCCTTCTCGTAGGCGCGTTCCTTCGTAATCAGCAAAGAAAAACGTCCGGTTTTCAACGATCGGTCCACCGATGGAGAAGCCGGCCTGTGTACGATCGTAAGTAGGGTCAGGTTCATTCTTTGGTGCAAAAAAGTTCGTTCCATTTAGTGCCTGCGACCGAAAAAATCCGTAAGCGGTACCGTGAAGTTTATTACTCCCAGACTTGGTAATGATGTTCACTTGTGCACCTGCATGACGCCCAAATGAAGCGTCGTAACCGTTTGTCTGTACCTTGAATTCGGCGATGGCGTCGACAGGTGGTCGTGCGCCTGGTGTATTTAGTTTTTGGTCGACGTTGTAAGCCCCATCAAGCATAAAGCTGTTCGCATCTTCTCGAGCACCGTTTGCCGTAAAACTGAAGTCTCCGCGGATCGAGGCTGCAGATCCTTCAGCCGCCCGTCCTGTGCCTGGTGCCAAAAGAGTCAACTCCAGAAAGTTTCGACCATCAAGTGGAAGATTTTGGATAAGTTGCTCATCGATTACAGTTCCGAGCGCTACCGCGGAACGTTCAAGGAGATAGTTGGAGTTGTCCGCCGAGACGGTGACCTGTTCACTCACTGGGCCGAGTTCAAGAGGAATTGTGATGGCTCGGCGTTCATCTACAGCTAATGAAAATTCATGTACTGCTGTCCGGTAGCCGTCAACTTCTAATTCGAGACGGTATGGTCCTGGTTGCAGTTGGGTCACATTGATAATTCCGTTGGCATTGCCGACACCGGAACGTGTTGCTGTAGTAGTTGCCCGGGTGAGTTGATAGCTCACTTCTGGGACTACAGCGCCGCTAGGGTCAGTTGCTGTGACACGAAGCGTGCCAAGATGCGTTTGGCTAAGAGCCGTTAGGAAACCGCTGAGCCCAATGAGAACTGTAACGCCGATAATGCGTGTTACTGGAATTAAATGCTGCATAATTTTTACTTCGGACATAGACAGGTTACGCGGCTTTTCTTATTGGTGCCAGTTGCTGGTGTTATAGTGCGCCGGAAAGTTTGGTGGCATCCAAGCTGTTCGTAACGCCTTAAGCTGTGTCAGATTTGACGTCAAATAAGTTACTCGCGTGCCGCCCTATTTTTTTCGTTACGGTACGAAATGTAAGCATTACGAAAATTAAACATCTAGTTCTTCGGCTTCTTCGGCACGCTCCATTATGAACCGAAAGCGCGCCGATGCATCTTTTCCCATTAAATCGTTGATAATACGGTCAGTGATGACTTGATCGCTAATTTCCACTCGTAATAGTCGACGCGTTTCAGGATTCAGAGTTGTTTGCCAGAGTACCTTTGGCATCATTTCTCCAAGTCCTTTAAATCGAGTAATTTCTGGGGTTGTCCGATGGGTTTGAGTTCCACTCCTTGAGATGATGTCATCGCGATGGTCGTCATCGAGTGCCCAGTAAGTTTCTTTTCCGATATCAACTCTATACAGCGGTGGTTGAGCAAGAAAGACTTTGCCATGTGCAATTAATTTAGGAAGGAATCGATAAAAAAACGTTAGCAGTAAAGTCGCAATGTGGTTTCCGTCAGAATCAGCATCGGCGAGGATAATGATCCGTCCGTAACGTAGCCTTGACAGGTCAAACTGCTTGCCGACGCCACAACCAAGTGCTGTCACGACATCAGACAATTCTTTATTTACCAAAACTTTCGCTGTGGGTGCGTTCTCGACATTGAGGACTTTTCCACGGAGCGGAAGAATCGCCTGCCGGTGGCGGTCGCGTCCCTGCTTGGCAGAGCCTCCGGCCGAATCGCCTTCGACGATGAAGATCTCACTGTCGTTCGGGTTCCTGCCAGTGCAGTCACTCAGTTTTCCTGGCAGATTCAATCGAGTTGAGGTCGCACTTTTCCGGGACACCTCTTGTTGGGCCACACGACTGGCTTCTCGGGCTCTTGCGGCCAGAACAATACGCGCGACGATACCTTCAGCAACACTAATGTTGTGATTGAGCCATTGTTCAAGAGCGGGTCGAACCGTTGAGTCAAGAACTGACGCAATTTCGGGATTATTGAGTCGATCTTTTGTTTGACCTTGGAACTGAGGGTCTTGCACAAACACACTAAGTACCCCGGTCAAGCCCTCTCGAATATCTTCAGATGTAATCGTTACGCCTTTTGGGCTTAGATTATGTGTGTCGATGAAATTTCGGATGGCCTTACCGATTCCCGATCGGGTTCCGTTTTCATGCGTGCCACCGGACCCAGTTGGGATTCCATTGACATAACTGCGAAGATGTTCCTCGGTCGCCTCGGTCCACTGTAAGACGAGTTCAATGCGCGACGCTGTCGTCGCATGCTTCTTTGATAAAACGAATGGCGATTCGTGAATGGATGTCGTCTCACGGTCGTTGATGATCTGTTCCACGTAGTCGGTTAACCCGTCTTTGTGCTGAAAGCTGTCTTTTGTTTGTACAGACTCGTCTTCGAAGGTGACACAAACTCCACTGTGCAGGTAACTGGCTATTTGAAGCCGGTCTCGGATGAGGTCGTGGTCAAAAAGTGTCCTGGGGAATATTTTTGGGTCTGGCCGGAAGAATATGGTGGTGCCTGTACCTCGAGCTTTCTTAATTTTCTGCAATCTAGAGATAGGTTTTCCTTGCCGAAAGGTTTGTTGCCACGCATTGCCGTCACGTTTTGAGGTGGCGACGAGTTCTTTTGCAAGAGCATTGACAACGCTAGCGCCAACACCATGTAGACCGCCTGCGGTACGATAGTTGTTTTCTTCGAATTTTCCACCAGCGTGTAGCGTTGTAAAGATGACTTCGAGTGCACTCTTTCGACTCTTAGGGTGCTTGTCGACTGGAATACCTCGACCGTCATCTGTGACGGTGATGGATCCATTATCGGCATGCAGTGTTACCTGGATATTAGAGGCATATCCGTTCATGGCCTCGTCGATCGCGTTATCGATCAATTCCCAGACTAGATGGTGAAGACCTTGGGTTCCGACGCCGCCGATATACATGCCGGGACGTTTTCGGACCGGTTCAAGGCCTTCGAGGACTGTGATGTCTTTTGCTGTGTATTTGCGCGCCATCAGCCGGTCAATTTCTCTTGGTCCACGTTAGTTTTCGGAATGTTGTGACATTTAGAGTCGCCCGGCTGGGTAAGTGCTGCAGTGTAGCATGGCTCTCGGGCGCTATAATGCCCGCCGAATCATGACGCGTATGTACTGATTGCGAGTTCAGGGGGAGACTAAGAACGTGACAAGTGAAAACGATCGGGAAAGAGCTGTGCAGCATCTTGAGGAACTCCTACGGGTTCTGAAGAATGCAAAAAATTCGACAGAGATTGCCCCACTAGTTGAGGAGTGCGAGCCACTCATCATGGCGGTCAAGGCTTTCCATATGGAAGCGATCCGTTTTCGCATGTACAACCTCAGGCGTCAATTAACGAGCAATGAACAACTGGTACCGGGGCAAGTAATGGAATCATTTGGTCGTGCGCAAGACGCACTTGAAGCGGCAGGTTTTCAAACTAAGTAAAGCTTCAACGATAGTGGTTAATTGTCGGTAAGCGAAACAACCTCGACAGCTCGAGGTATCACTCGTGTGAACTGTCCGCGTTGCAACAGTTCACGTCCTTTGCCTCCGCGACTGACGATCTCATATTTCGCACTACTAATCGTTTGTGTCGCACCACGGTTTGTTTCGACGGTGAGAAGTTCACGGTCATTACACGATACGGCGAAGCCGATCACTCGGTCTGCTCCTTTCCTAATTTTAATTAGTGTTACACCTTTACCTGGGCCGGAAAGAAAATTGATTTCACGAGTTTTACAGAGAAGGGCTCGAGCTTCATGTGTAGCTACGATGATGGTTTCCGATCCGGAAACGGTTTGGACACCAATGACTTCTGCGCTTTGATTAGGTCTTGCAAAGCGTCGTCCCGAGCGCGTACTTGGTTCGACAAAAGACTCAAGACCAAAACGAAGACTGTAGCCATCGGATGTTACAGCGAGGGCATGCGTTTTTGGTTCGGGGCGACGGGCCGTACCACTAATGTTGTTGTTCACGCGTGGATCAAGGCTGATTGCTGCGACCACGTGTTCGCCATCCTTGAGTTTGAAGAGACGTTGAATTGGTTCTCCGTAACCTGTCGTTGCCGGAACGTCCACCAAGCGACAGCTGTACGCAATGCCAAAATTTGTAAAAAACACAGCTGTCGCACGTGTGCTACCGACTACAGCTGCTAGTAAGTCATCTCCCTCACGCAAGCGAGTACTTGATGGGTCACGGACCTCTTTTTGTCGTTTAATCCATCCATCTTGGGAGACAAGCACGACAGCGTCCTCGTCAATAATGAAGTCATCATCGGTGAATTCGACTTCATCCATAACCTTGCCGATGAGTGTTCGTCGTGGATTGGTTTTGGGATCACCGTAGTTGCGTCGGATTTCCGTAAGCTCATCTCGGACGAGACTCCAGCGACGGTCTTCATTGCGGAGGAGGCCACCGATTTGACGCGCACGTTTTTTCTTGTCAGCGAGTTCGTTTCGGATAAGCAGAATTTCGAGACGGGCCAATCGGTAGATCTTGAGTTCAAGAATCGCTTCGGTTTGTTCAACGTCGAGACTAAATCGTTCCATGATTTTTTCGGCTGCATCGGTCTTACCGTCAGAGCGTCGGATCAACTTAATGATCGCATCGAGTGCGTCAAACACCTTTGCAAACCCATCGAGAAGATGAATTCGTTTCTTGAGCGTGGCCAACTCGTGTTCGAGTCGCTGTGTTACAACGTGCAGTCTGAAGTTAAGGAAATGCCAGAGCACCTGATGTAGATCGAGGCGTTCAGGGCGTCCGATGTCTGGATGTTCAGTTGGAACTAAACATGTCAAGTTGACTGGAAAGGTCGACTGTAATGGTGTGTGTTTAAACAGGTAAGCCATTACCATTTGTTCGTTGGCATCTACTTTGAGTTCGAGAGCGATCCGTACGTCGTCAGTAGACACATCTTTGACATCGAGAAGAGGTGGTAACTTTCGTTCAAGAATAATGTCGGCTATACGTTCCACTAGTTGTGATTTATTGATTCCGTACGGAACACTGGTGATATGGACTATTTTCCATGACTTTGTGACCGGGCCTTTTTCCCATGTTGCACGGATACGAATGGTTCCTGACCCTGTTTTGTAAATGTGTTTCAATTCATCGTCGGTGTTAACTAGTTGCCCACCGGTTGGAAAATCTGGACCTTTCACGTACCGCGCGAGTCTGACGCTACTAAGCTCGGGATTGTCGAGCAATTTAATTAGAGCTGTAGAAACTTCTCCGAGGTTGTGGGGGGGGATATTTGTGGCCATGCCAACGGCGATTCCGGTGGCGCCATTGACCAGTAGGTTGGGAATACGTGAGGGCAGTACGACCGGTTCGAATTGTGATCCGTCATACGTTGGTCTGAAGGGGACGGTATTTTGTCCGATTTCTTCTAGTAACTCTGAACTAATGGCCGCAAGGCGGCATTCGGTGTACCGCATTGCTGCCGCACTATCTCCATCGAGAGAACCAAAGTTTCCCGATCCTTCGACAAGTGGTGCACGAAGCGTAAATGATTGGGCCATGCGCACGAGAGTGTCGTAAATTGCGGTATCTCCGTGTGGGTGGTAACTGCCCATGACATCACCGACCACTTTGGCGCACTTGCGGTGTTTGGTATTGGCGAATAACCGTTGTTGCCACATGGTGTACAAAATTCGCCGTTGAACTGGTTTGAGTCCATCTCGCACATCAGGAAGTGCACGGGAAGTAATTACTGATAATGCGTAGTTGAGATAACGGTCTTGGGCTGCTTGATGTAACTGTACGACACTGTCTTTGTCACTCGATCGATCGGTTACGTTGTCAACTACATCATCGCCGCTATCAATCGTGTCAAGTAGTGGTGCCGACCGGGCTTTTCGTGTGCGTTTTCGGGTGCTGGGTCGTTTCGAAGTTGTGCGTTTGGTTTTTCGCTTTGCCATCTAGTTACTTCCCTTCTTATGACCTTTTTTCCAGAAGATAGCGCTTAGGCAGGCCTCGTGAATTAATGGCAGAATCACGTCAATTTACCATGGGTTGTTTGGTGGGAGCCCGAGTACCGTTAGAACTTCTGCGAGTACCATTGAGGTCGCCCCCCAAACCCGTTCGCCACAGACTTCAAAGAAGGGGACTGCGTACGTTTGATTTATTCGCCACCGCACACCTACGTGAAGGTTCTGAGGATCAGCTAGTTTCGTTATTGGAACTTGGAGTATTCGGTCAACTTCGGATTTAGCTGGCTTTAAATTAGGGTTCGATTTACAAATACCAACAACTGGATGGAGTGCGAAGTTGCTAGCGGGAACATACAAAGTTGTCAGGGGGCCAGTGACAAGAATTCTCTCCTGATGGACGCCAACTTCTTCGAAAGTCTCGCGCAGCGCACCATCTGTGATGGTTTCCGAGTTTTCCAGGACACCACCCGGAAAGGATACTTGTCCAGCGTGTGCCTGTAAGTGACTGGCGCGGACGGTAAGAAGGATATGTGGGACTCCCTGCAACGGGTACAGCAATACCAATACGGCTGCAGGTCGTGCGGTTACTGGCGTTTCATCCGGCTGCCATCCATGACGTGGCCTTGGGGCTAACAGCTGATGAGCTGTATAGCCTGGAAGGGACTTTGGGTTCATCTGCTTTAGTTTTGTCTCAATCTGATAGAGTGTCACGATCTCAGTGGCCACTGTAGGCATCATCTTACTTCGGCTATTGTTAACCTTTCCGCTTTTCTCATGAGCGAACAGAGTCGACCACAGAAAACATTTGATCGGAGCATCGTCGAAGGCCGGCTATCACCAGCGGTTTGGAAACTCGCATGGCCGACGATGTTGCAGAATGTTCTTGGCGGTATCCAAGGCATTGTTGATCAGGCCATGGTAGGTAACTATGTGGGCCACATTGGCAATGCGGCAATCGGTGTGAGTTTGCAGCTGTTTATTCTCGTTATCGTATTTATCGCATCAGTATTTAGTGGGATGGGTGTGCTGGTAGCTCGGTTTGCCGGTGCTCGCGAAGTAGATAAGGTAAATCGGACAGTGTTCCAAGCCTTTCTGACAGCAATTTTTATGTCTTTGGGAATTCTGGCACCCGCTGGATATTTTCTCGCGCCGACCTTACTGGAGCTCATTAACGCTTCTTCCGAAGTGCAGATGGAAGCGTTGCCTTACATTCGTGTGATGTTTGTGTTCAGTGTCGGAATGCTGATTTTTTACATGATGAGTGGCGCGCTTCGGTCGGCGGGAGATTCGCGCACGCCACTTCGGCTTGGGATTGCAATGACCGTTGGGAATGTCATCCTTAATCTTATTTTGATCCCTGGTCTTGGCCCGATCCCTGCATTTGGCACGCTCGGGGCCGCGATAGGAACAGCAGTGGCCAGTGGATTGACAGCAGTTGCATTTCTCTGGCTCCTGTTTTCCGGGCGACTGGTTGTTAAGTTTTCTCGGACAATGTCGTTTGCGCCGGACTGGAAGATCATTAGAGAACTCTTTCGATTTGGACTGCCGACAGGGTTTCAAGGCATTGTCATGAATTTGGCTGGTGTATTGATGCTGAGATTTATCGGTTCGCTTCAATACAGTAGTGAAGCCCAGGCAGCGTACGCGGTAGGGTATACGGAATTATTTGCGCTTATTACATGGACCTCGGTTGGGCTAATGGGTGCAACGGCAGCGATCGCAGGTCAGAATCTTGGTGCGGGGTATCCGGAAAGAAGTAAACGGTCTGCGCTGGTTGCCTCGATGATTGGTGTGACTGTGGCCAGTTTTGTGGGGTTGATATTCCTTCTGTTTCCACGTTTGTTACTGTCCATCTTTGGTATGGATGATGGAATCCAGTTCGAGTTGGGACGTCAGCTACTGGCCTATTTAGCTGTCTCTGGGGTTTTTGTCACGGTAGCGCTCGTCTACACTGGTGGCTTGCAGGGAACCGGTGATACGAGGAGTCCGCTTTATATTTCCATTGTGTCACAGGTCGTTGTACCTATTGGTCTCTGCAGTTATGTTGATGTTTCACGTGGGCTGGAGCCATCGGATATCTGGCTGGCCATTGTGCTTGGACACGTTACACGTGCGGTACTGAGTGTTTTTCGATTTCAGCAGGGTAAGTGGCGTAACATCGCTGTTAATATCGAATCGACGGCTCAGTAGCTCTAGTTATGGCATCGTCTATTCGTCACAAACATCTTTCTACACGTGTTGCACAAGCACTTGGTTGGGTAGATAAGACGACCGGGGCCGTCGTGCCGCCGATTCATCCATCAGTGCCGTACGAGCGTGATTCGGCCGGTCGCTATCCGGCAGGCCGAGCGTACACTCGAGACCACAATCCAACTTATGACCAGGCGGAGGCCCTCCTGGCTGATCTCGAGCAGGGTAGTGCAGCAATGTTGTTTGCTTCCGGGATGTCGGCTGCTACGACAGTGTTTGAAACACTTGAGGTCGGAGACCACGTAGTCGCGCCTCAAGAGATGTATTGGACGATACGCGAGTGGCTCCAGGGAATGGCGAGTCGTGAACGGTTGGCCGTGGATTTTGTGGCTAATGGTGATCTAGGTTTGCTGAAACGTGCTATCCGGCCTGGTGTTACACGAATCGTTTGGGTTGAGTCCCCAGCTAACCCAAGCGGGACAATCACGGATATTGATGAAACCGTGGCTATCGCACGCGAAGCAGGAGCCCGCATCGTGGTTGATAGCACTGTCTCCACGCCGGTACTCTGTCGACCGTTAGAACATGGTGCTGACCTTGTGATGCACTCAGCGACCAAGCAACTTAATGGTCACTCTGACGTTCTTGCAGGTGCATTGGTCACAAAACATCAAGATGAGTTCTGGGAACGCTGTCAGCGTGAACGTGCCTGTCGAGGTGCAGTTCTTGGTCCGTTTGAGAGTTGGCTTCTTCTGCGTGGCATGCGAACGCTCGATTTGCGTGTGCGCCGTTCTGCGAAGTCAGCCCAGCGTATCGCTGAGGTTCTCGATTCACATGCGGCAGTTTCCGAAGTGCTTTACCCAGGGCTAACGAACCACCCAGGCCATCTAATTGCGGTTCGTCAGATGCACGGTGGGTTTGGGATGTTGGTTTCGTTTCGTCTCCATGGCGGTGTTGCGGAAGCGCGTCGCGTTGCCGGTGCGCTCCATCTATTTCGGAACGCCACGTCATTGGGAGGGGTCGAAAGCCTCGTTGAGCATCGCGCATCTGTTGAGGGTCCAGGCACCATAGTGCCCGATGATTTATTACGACTCTCAATTGGGATCGAAGATCCCGACGATTTAGTCGCGGACTTAGAAGACGCCTTGTCGGGTTAAACCTGAGGACGGTTTGGTGTGAACACCGATCGACAATGATTTCTACGACTCACCGCAGTGTTTCGAAATAAAACTTCGTGCCTCATCGCGCAACCTGACAATTTCTTTCCAATCTGAGTTGTGTGCCTGTAGAGGTTGACCAAAGGTTACAGTGACTAACCCTGGTTTTAGCAACACGGTTCGCGCAGGAAAAATGTGTCGGGTGCCACGAATGGCCACCGGTACGATCGGGCAGTTTGTCTCGACAGCAGCATTGAATGCACCGAGACGAAAAGGTAAGAGGCGCGGTGCTTCTTCGAACGTGCCTTCAGGAAATATAAAGATTGACTCACCTTGCCTCAGAGGGTGACGGATATCACTCGCGCCCTCAATGCGCTGTGCCTGGTTATTTTTACTGATAGGGATATGACCACCTTTGCGGATTGCCAACCCGAGAATTGGATAATCGGCTAGGCGGCCTTTTGCGGCAAATCTGACATCTATAGGTAGGACGTTCATCAGAAGTGGCGGATCAAGATAACTTGCGTGATTGGCCACAAACACAACGGGTTGATTTTTGGGAACTCGGTCTGATCCTACAATTCGAATACGGCATCCCGCACATGCGAGGAGCAGTCGTGTCCAGAGTCCAATGAGGCGGTCGGCGGATCGACCATTCGGGATAATAGTCAGTAGCAAAAATATGGCCAGCCCAGTTAAAAGAATCAGACTCATGATGTAGCCGGTATAAAGCACTTGGGCTATTCGTTTGCTGCATTGAAGAAATAATCCACCAAAGGCTTTAGCTGCGATCCTGAACCATTGAACAGCGACTCCTGCCGCTTTCTTTTCGAGATTTCCGGCTTGTAACGCGTCTCGCGTTGCGGATCGGCGAATTTTTCCACTTGATGTTTTGGGAATTGCACCTGGGTGGGCCAGGACAACACGGTCCGGGGTTACGCCGATCTCTTCGGTTACGATGGTTGTAATCTGACGCTGAAGCTCTGTGCGTGATTCCCGTGTGGCTAAACGTGTTTCAGCCACAATGACGAACTGTTCGGTTCCTCGCTCTTCGGTCGCCAAGCCGAATGCGGCCACGCAGCCGGTTCGTACACCGGTAAGTGAGCCGACCGCGGCCTCGACTTCGTGGGGGTAGAGATTACGACCGCCTCGGATAATGACATCCTTTGTTCGACCGGTGACAAATAGGTTGCCATCGTCGATGTAGCCCAGATCTCCAGAGTGGAGCCACCCATCTTGATCGATCAGCTGTTGAGTGGCTTGTTCGTTACGGAAGTAACCGGCAGTCGCTGATGGTCCACGAAAAATAATACGTCCTTGTTGGCGGTCGGGTAGACGTTTTCCGGATTTATCAACAATGCATATTTCATGATGCAGCACCGGTCTTCCACAGGATACAAATCGGAGAGCGGTTCCATCATCAGTGCTGGTCTTTATGGCCGATCCGGTTCTTTGGAATAAGTCTCGGTCAATAAAGTCTACGCGAGGTGAAGAATCCATTGTTGGTATGGTCAAGGCAACGGAGTTTTCGGCGAGACCGTAAACTGGAACAACTGCGCTTTCTGTTAGGCCGTATGGTTTGAATCGTTCTACGAAGGCTGAAAGAGTACTAGGAGAGATAGTTTCTGAACCATTGAGAAGAGCTCGGGCAGAACTTAAATTTAGGTTCCCAAGCTCTTCATCGGCAATGCGCGTAGCGCAGAGATCGTATGCAAAGTTTGGTGCGGCCGACACGGTTCCGTGATGACGACTGATTGCTTCAAGCCATCGAATTGGTCGAGCGAGAAATGACAGCGGAGACATTAACATCAGAGGAGCGCCAACATAAAACGTTGTGAGCCATGCCCCAATTAATCCCATATCGTGGTACAGAGGCAACCAACTGACACCGACGTCATCCGAATTCATATTGAGCGCGTGAGCAATGGAGCGAATGTTTGCGAGTAGGTTTTCATGGGTAAGGTAAACCCCTTTCGGTGCACCAGTACTGCCCGATGTGTATTGGATAAGGGCGCCATCTGAGTTCGTAATTAGGGCGGGTGTGGTGGGCTCTTCTACCACAGAAGCTGTTGTTGCCACGTTGTCCAGTGACGACACTTGGTGGGTCAAGATTCCCGCGAAACGTTCGACTGCGGAAAATGTAATTAGCAGACGAGCTGAGGCATTTTTCAGAATGCCAATGTGTCTGGTTATGTAGTCTTCAATGCGGTCAGCACGAAAGGGGGGATATAGTGGGACAGCAACGCACCCTGCGATGAGTGTGCCTATGAACGTGGGAAAGAAGTCACGTTCAGTACGTAGCATAATGGCAACGGCGTCCCCTCGTCTTAACCCCCGCGTTTTTAGCCCGCCGGCAACTTGAAGCGCTGTGGTCCAGAGCCAATCATAGGTGAGTGGAAGATTTTGGTCTGGACCTTCGTCAGTTAACAAGATATGAGTACGGTCAGGGTTGTGATGACTATGCCAGGAGAGTACGTCAACCAGGGTCAGTGCCGTATTTGGCGACGTAACGTTACCGTCGACTGCAGGATGCTGGTGAGCGTTGTTCGTTGCAGACGTGTCACCGCCGCTCAAAATTGCAGCGACCAAATCAGCTGGGGATTCGGCGGTGGTCATCGCCGTGTCACCCAAGCGAATTTTAAAGATGCGTTCAAGCCGAATTAGCAACTCAACGCGTTCAAGGCTGCTGATGCCTAGGTCCCGCTCGAGCGAGTCGCGAAGTGAAACTGTTGACGATTGGCCGCCACGGAGTTCTTCGACTAACTCCGTGACGATCTCAATGACACGTCGCTCAAGACCTGAACGATCGGGTGCAGGCGGGATAGTGGGCATCCCGCATATTTTCGCTCAGTTGTTAGTTGGTTGGAGGGTCAACCCGTCGAATTGTGTTAATCAGGACTGTTTCACGTGGGACGTCGTCCATTCTTCCCACGCGAGTTGTGCTGACCCGAGAAATTTCATCAACTACATCCATCCCGTCAACGACTTCACCGAATACGGCATATCCGAAACCTGCAGGTGTTGAATTCTTATGATTGAACTGCATGTTTTGACCAACATTGATGAAAAATTGTGCGCGAGCAGAGTTTGGCGTCCCAAGTCTTGCCATGGCGACCGAGCCACGACGATTCTGAAGATTGTTTGTAGCTTCATTAAGAATTGGTGCGCGTAGCCCCTCGGTTTTAGGCTCGTGGTCGGGGGTCACGCCCCCACCCTGAATGATCAAGTTACGGATGACACGGTGGAAAATGGTTCCATCGTAATAACCGGCTAGCGCATACGTCAGAAAATTCACGGTAGAGACCGGCGCGCGTGGACGAAATAATTCAATCGTAATGTCACCCATTGTTGTTTCGATCACGACATGTGGGTTAGGCGGGGCATCCTGAGCATGCGCAGGGATTGACACAGCGCTAGCGAGGATTATTACGAAGAAAGCAGTTATAGAAACGGCGGATCGCATCAGGGCCTCCTATTGTCGTGTAACTGAGTTGATAGTGACTTCTTCAACCGGAACGTCACCGTGTCCTTCTCGGCGAGTAGTCGCCACGCTGGCGATTTTGTCTACAACATCCATGCCTTCAGTGACCCGGCCAAACACGGCATAGCCAAATGCTGCTCCAGGCCCCCGATGGTCAAGGCTTCCGGCGTTGTTTCCGCCATGATTGATGAAGAACTGTGAAGTCGCACTGTCGACGACATTCGTTCTCGCCATCGCGATGGTCCCGCGAGCATTGGTTACCCCGTTATCAGCTTCATTCTTGATTGGGGCGCGCGTAGATTTTTGAGACATTCCAGAGGTAAAACCACCACCTTGAATCATAAAACCTGAAATTACGCGATGAAACAACGTACCCTCGTAAAAGCCGTCATCGGCATATTGGAGGAAATTTTCGACTGAAATAGGCGCGTTTGCTTGGTCAAGTTCAATTGTAATACTGCCAAGACTCGTGTCCATTACAACCACAGGATTTTGGGCTGATGCTGTACTGGTTCCAAGTGTCATAACCAATGCGACTCCCGTTATTACGGCGCGAAACGACATAGTGATAGCTCCTTGCGGTCTCGCGCGACCGCGTTCAAAATATTAGCGTAGCTTGATCTCATATATTAATCTGTAGAATTAACTTACAGTGCTTTTGTCGATTGGTACGCCAGGAATAATCCTCGGCTACCAGTGCCACTATTAAATCGTGCCGAGTATGCATAATCCAATGAATCCTGTCCACTTTCACTGTCGATGAAGCTTTTAGAGAGACTTCGTTCGCAATCGGGATGGCAACATGATGACCCGAAGGTCAGAATCGAGTTCTTACGTGGTTTGCCAGAGGAGGGTGACACGAACAGTGTGCTGTTGGATGTTGCGCGTAACGATGTTGACGCTCGTGTCCGGCAGGTGGCCGTTGAACGGATATCTGACCTTGGTGTGCTGATATCTCTTGTTCAGGATACTGACGTAGATACTAAAACCAGAAGTTTCGCAGTGGATGGTGTGCGTGAATCATTAGTTTGTATGAATGCCGGTGACGATTGGTGTCCGGTTCTTGGGGTGTTGACTGATGAAGGAACTTTGGGCGTGATTGCGAGGACGGCTCAAGCGGAAAGCATTGGCCTAGCGGCGCTTGAACGGATTAAGAACGACAAGATACGAGGGGCTGTGGCTTTGAATGCCAAGCATTTGGTTGTGGCATTGGAAGCTATCCGTCGACTAGAAGATTTACCTGAATTGATTGCTATCGCAATTAATGCGGATGATAAGGCGGTTGCCTTGGCAGCGTATGAGCAGGTAACGGCTGACGCTAACGTTGACTCGTCCACTTTGGATGAAATTGCACGTTCTGCAAAGCAAGAGGGAGTTGCTCGGCGGGCTCGAGAGGCGTGCGGGATGGATGTAAATGGTATCTCTGTTGAAAGGGAGACCAGTACGGCAGACAGGGCAAGGGTCTTGTGTGAGGGAATTAGTCAGTTGGTCCAAAGTACCTGCTCGCTTGACGAAGGACGACAACAACTTAACTCGTTTGTTGAGCGATGGGCGATGCTAGAGGGTCCGGTTGAGAAGGCTTTTGTTCAGCGTTTCGAATCTAGCCGGCACGCGGTTGAAGATCGGTTGTTGTCGCTTGATGCTGAGTCTGCCGAGGTTAGTCGCGCTGCGAACCGGCGTTTAATGGTTGAGTCAGCTCGACGGGACCTATGTATTCGGGTTGAAGGGTTAGCGGGTGGGGATTCGCTTGACGAGCTTCAGGTCGTCCTCAAAGAATGGGCGTCTCTTGAAGCACCAGACCATACTGACAGAGAACTACAGTTGTCAGTGGTCGGTCTTTCTGAGCGATTTCGTGTAGCGGTCGAGGCATTTGAGGAACGCCGGCGAATTTTTTTGTCGGTCTTCGAACAACTAAAGGTGGTTGAGGAAATCCTCATTTCGATGGAGCGGATTGTCGCTGCAGGAAGCCTGAAAACTCTTGAAAAAGATTGGCCGGTACTTGCCGACCGTTGGGATGCTGCGGTCCTGAGCCTAAATGGTCATGACCCAGAACACCCGGCATTCTCCGAACTATTGGTTCGCAAGGGGAATGTAGACGAGGGTTGTCAAGGCATTCGCGACAAAGCTGAACGTTCGGGTGCAGAAAAAGCTCGGAAAAACCTCAGTCGCATGCAGAAATTTCTTAAGAGCCTTGATGCGGCAGTTAACAATGAGAGTCTGTTGTTGTCGGATGGGGAACGATTGTTGCGGCAGGCGCGCCAATTGATGCAGTCCCTCCCGAATCTACCGACGCGTCGGGACCGAGAATTACTTCAAAAGAAACTGAGAGAAGATACGACGCTTTTGCTTGGTCGAGTGCGTGAACTTCGTGATTTTTCTGATTGGCAGCGATGGGCAAATCTTGGTATTCAGCAGGAGTTGTGTAGGCGTATGGAGAAGTTGGCCACGCCAACTGAGGATTCTTCGCCTCTCGACGATGCGACTGTTGCTAGGACATTTCGAGAATTGATGAATCAGTGGCGTGCCGCAGCTGACGTACCTCGCGATAAGGGACAGGTCCTATGGCAGCGTTTTAAGAAAGCTCACGATCTCGTCTATCCCCGCTGTAATGCCTTTTTTGTTGCCAAGAAATCCGAACGAAAAAAGAATCGAGATGGGCGTCTGGCGTTGGTTCAGGAAGCAGAGAAACTTCGGATGTCGAGTGACTGGATCAAGACAGCTGCTCGTTTGACGGTTCTTCAGGCGGAATGGAAAAAAATCGGTCCAGCCGAGCATAAGGTCCAAAAAGCACTTTGGGCAAGATTCAGTTCAGCGTGTAACCATTTTTTTGAACGTCGGAAAGCTGATCTAGTTGCCAGGAAACTTCAGTGGTCTGAGAATCTTAAATTAAAGAAAGGATTATGTGTTCGGGCTGAGGAACTGAAAACAGGTGATGACGTGTCCGCGGCTGTTGATGAAACTAGACGGCTGCAGCTTGAGTGGAAAAAGATTGGACCGGTTCGGCGCGCCAAATCAGACGCAATTTGGGAACGATTTCGTGCGGCGTGTAGTGGTGTGTTTGACCGGCTGAAAGAAGTTGAGCGTGAGGCAGCAGCGGAGAAGATTGCTGCCCGAGAGGCTTTGTGTGTCGAATTGGAGTCGCTATTATCGGTTGAAGATTCTGAGCATGGATTGGCTGCCCGTGTGCGTGAACTTCAAGTACGTTGGCGACAAAGCGGAGACGTACCCGCTGATATTCGGCGTCAATTGTCAACACGGTTCGGTCAAACGGTTGCTCGTTTAGTCGAGGTTTTCCCAGAACAATTTCACGGAACCGATCTTGATCCTGCTCGTAAGTTGAAACAGCTACAGAAGCTTTGTGAGCGTGCTGAGGCTTTGGTGCCGACTGAAGTTCTTGATGAGGCGGGTGCATCGCCCGCTGAGATCCTTGCTAAGAAATGGCGCGATCAACTAGCTTCGAATACGATGGGTGAGCGTGTCGATGAAAACACCAGACGACGTGGTGCGATTGAGGAAATAAAGCGTCTTCAATCAGAACGTCGCCGACTGGGATCACTGACTGGTGCCGAAGCCTCCGTATTGCAGTCACGTTTTCAAAAGGCTTGTGACCGTGCTTATCAAAAGAATCAAGTAAACGTGACGACTGTTTAACTAGTTGCTTCATGTCCAATCATTGATAGACTGGTTTTCGTGATGCACCGAAAGAATTCTTTTTTTGCAGTGGTTTGTATCGTCTTCGTGAGCGTAGCTACGCCCCTTGAGTCGGTGCCGTCTCAGAACCTTGCTACGGTTGACTTTGATGAACAAGATCCAGGACCACCGCCACTTCCACCAGGGGCACTTCGCTTGATGAATTTTGCGTGGGACAACGGGCGTGTGGCAATTTGTGCCGAAGAACCTGGTCCTCCTGTTGAGCTAGGGGCACGGTTCTTTCCTCGAACGAGAGTTTGGGTTCGAGATGCTACCGCAATGCGCCAGATTGCAACTAGCGCTGGAACCTGTGATCCGGCGTGGTCTCCGGATGGGCGGTTTTTGGCGATTGTCGCGCCAGATGGGTTGTGGAAGTTGTCTGGAGACTTGCAGCTCACATCGCACTTGGTCGATTCCCGTCACTTGGAAGTTCCAGCTAACGAATTCGATCATCGTGTGTTTGCAGCCCCTCAGTGGGCCCCTGACGGGTCGGCAGTTGCGGTGCTTGTATCCAATAGTGCTACTGGGTGGGTTGAGGTCTTTAATGCTCGTACGGGCGTGATTATCTACTCGTCGGAGCCAGAAACTTACGAATTTACATGGGAACCAGACTCAACTTCACTCCGGTTTGGTTCGCGGGTCATTCGCTTGCCGTAGAAGCGTGATTTATTGGTCTGAGGTTTCATGATGTTGCATATGTTGTTCGAAAGAAGAATCATTGCTTTTGTTGCGACCGGATTAGTGTCTGTTGGTTGCAGTCCTGCTGATCCGGTCGTACTCGACCCCCGCGTCTTAGTCGAGACATTGGCTGCCGATGAATTTGAAGGACGACTAACGGGTTCAGCTGGCATCGAAAGGGCTGCGGATTACATTACGGCGCAATTGAATACTATTGGCGCAGAACCTCTTCCGGGAAGATCTGGTTTTAATCAGCCGTTTACCTATACCGCCGGTGTTAATGATGTTGGAACTAGTTTGGCTGTCATTGCTAATGATTCTGCTGAGTGGTCAGCATCGAGCTTAGAAAGTAGTGGTGTGCGTGGCCTTGCCTTTTCCAACGCAGAGCGTGTTGAAGGGGCGCTAGTGTTTGCAGGGTATGGGTTGTCCGTACCAGAAACTGACGGTTTCAGTTATGACAGTTATGGAACACTTGATGTGGCCGGAAAGATTGTTGTCGTTCTTCGATATTTTCCAGAAGATGCCGAAGGGACGCTGCGCGGGACACTCTCACGGTATGCGGGACTTCGCTACAAGGCATTTGCTGCGCGTGAACGAGGTGCTATCGGATTGATCGTCGTGACCGGGCCACGATCGCCGAATGCAGGTGAACTGGTTCCGCTAACGTTCGATAACGCGATGGGTGATTCTGGCATTGTTGCGGCGACCGTGGATGGGGAACTCGGTGCGGCGTTAATCGAAAGTTCTGGCGAATCACTCGAGTCGGTTCAGGCATCGCTTGACACAGCCAATCCTCATGCGACGGGGTTTGAGTTGCCGCTTCATGCCACACTTGATGTCCGACTCGAGCGCCAACAGGATACAGGGCACAATGTCATAGGCTATTTGCCACCGACCCGTGAGTCGTCTATTGAAAAGCCTTATGTGGTGCTTGGCGCACACTACGACCATCTCGGACGAGGTCGCGGCGGTGACTCGTTAGCTCGTTCCGATGAGCAGGGCGAAATACATAATGGTGCGGATGACAATGCCTCAGGTGTCGCGGCGATACTGGTTGCCGGTTCTTCGTTGGCTCTGAGTGAACGAGACCGTGGCGTGATTTTGGCTTTTTGGTCCGGTGAGGAACTAGGACTGCTCGGCTCAGCTGATTTTGTTCGTAAGCAGTTGGTGCCGATGAACGAAGTCTCAGCGTATGTCAATTTCGATATGGTAGGGCGTCTTCGTGACAATACGTTAACTGTGCAGGCTGTTGGAAGTAGTTCGATATGGACGGACTTAGTGGAGGAATTGAACGAGCCGATCGGTTTCGAGCTGTCGTTCGTTTCTGATCCGTATTTACCTACGGACGTTATGAGTCTTAATGCGGCCGAGGTGCCGAGTCTTAACTTTTTTACTGGAAGTCATGAAGATTACCATCGACCAACCGATGACCCAAATTTGATTAACTACGAAGGACTCGATCGAGTGACGGAGTTGGGGCGTGCCGTTGCCGCAGAGCTGGTATCTCGAGTTACCCCGCCGGACTTCATCAAGGTGGAACAGAGTGGTCAGCGTGCCGGTCAAGCAATGATGCGGATCTTTACCGGTACCATTCCAGACTATGCGCAAGAGGTCGACGGGTTGTTGCTATCAGGAGTTGTTGGTGGCGGCCCCGCGGAGGCGGCTGGGCTACAGGGAGGCGACATTATTGTCAGCCTTGCAGGCCAGAGTATTGGAGATATTTACGATTACACTTACGCGCTTGATGTTTTGAAGGAGAGTGAGCCAACAGAAGTCATCGTCATGCGTGACGGTGAGAGATTAGTGCTCGAGCTTGTCCCCGAAGCGCGAGAATAACTGCTATTGATGTGTTGGCCGGCTCGTTTCTCAGCCCTAGGATCGTTATTGGGCTATTTCCGTTAGAACGGATCGCTTTTCGCGCCCTCCTGAAAAGCCCAAATGCGATTGCGCGTCAGTATGTAGAGAACGCCGTCTCGAGCCACTGGCGTGCAATAAACTGCTGCGCCGAGATTATATTCACCGAGGACTTCCATTTCTGTTCCTGCGCGGAGCACCACAACATCTCCATCTTCATCACCGAGAAACACTTTGCCGTCTACGACGTATGGCGAACCCCAAACGGCAGCAAATGCATCGTATGTCCAAAATTCTTCGCCGGTCTGAGGATCGAGGGCATGAAGGAATCCGGACAGGCTTGAGATATAGAGGACGCCGTCATCGATCGCGGCGGTTGACATCGTACGATAAAAATCTTCGCCGCCTCGGTGCCAGATGGTGTGAGTATCCGTGACATCACCAGTGCCAGTTGCATCAATCGCATAGAAGTGTCCTGGGGCTTCTCCGTGTTCTGGGTCTTGTCCGACACCGATGTATACCTTGTTGTCATAGATAACCGGTGTCGCAAGGATGTTATTTCGAGTTCCGCGCCCACCCAGGATCCATTCAGCGTCACTTGGGTTGCAATCAAATTCCCAAATAAGATCACCTGTTTCTGCATCGAGCGAATAAATGACGCCATTGCCGCCAGCGAAGACAACCTGTGCCTGCCCATTGATGATGCCATAGGAGGGGTTGGTCCAAGCGCCATGTAAGACGTTTTCTCCGACGGGATTACTTTCCCACAAGAGTTCACCCGTATTCTTGTCGATCGCAATAAAGTCTGGCGAAAACGGAGACGGAATATTAACGTGTCCTTCATCGACGCCATTGCTGGTGACGGTATACAGGACGTCACCAACGATGAGTGGAGAGCCTGTTGCAAGGTTGTGAGGGAAAACATCAAGTTCGCCAATCATGTCGTACGACCAAATAATGTCGCCGGCATTGTCATCTGTGAACTCTTCGTCCATAAAGGGCCCGTTGTTTTCACCGTCTTTGAATCCTCGTGCATCCAGGCAGACGATATGTGCTTCGTTGGAGATGTAATAGATGCGGTCGCCTTCCATAAATGCCGTGGAGCATACGCCTTGCAACGGCCAGTCGTTTACGCGTCCAGACGTTAGCTTTGGATGAACCATTTGCCAAAGGAAATCCCCGGATGTTGATTCGAATGCCATGACGACACCCTTGTCGCCCTCAATCGCCGGGTCTCGTCTTCCTTCGTTATTAGTTCCGACATAGACACGGCCGTTTGCGACAACAGGTCCACCATAGGCTTGCGAACCAACTGGTTGAGACCACAGGACGTTTTCTCCTGTTGCAACATCCCATTCACTCAAAACGTTTGTTTCGTCAGAAACCATGTTCCGGGACGGAGTATTGCCAAACATGGCAACCTCCTGGGCCGACACGGAGAGATTGGTGGTGAGCAGTGAGGCGATAACAAATAAAAACTGTCGAGTCATTGGTTCTCCATCACACGAACATTGTCGAAGTAAATATCAATAGGTGAGTAGCCGATGAGTCCAGGACTTCCTTCACGAACGGGTTCGTCGTCTTCGACGGTAACAGTCCATTCGTCTGGTTCGGACTGGTCGCGTGGCCAAATTTTGCCTCTGATTAAGGCTTTGTCATCGTCACTGTCGACTCTGAGCTTTAACGTGTACCAAATGTCTGGTTCCCACGAAAAGTCGAATCGTTCAGCCATCCGCAATTCTGCTGCCCATGACCGGACTTCTATACGTTGGTGATTACCCTGCATATCCATCGTGTAGCCCGCATTAATCAATCCGATGTCAGGACGCCGCCGACCCTTTTGTGTCGACATAACGTCAGCCTGCACGGTGTAGTTGGACATATAAGAGGGACCGACGTAGATTGCGTGTCTGTGGATTCCTGTACGAGAAGGTCCTTTTTGGAATAATTGTTCGCCTCCCTCATCGACAGTCCTTAGACTGCCGCCGCCACCGATCCAGTGAGGAGGACGCCCGTTCTCAAAATTTTCTATCCAGGGAAGCGGGCTGAATATCCGGATACGGGCAGCGGCTGAAATTTCGCCGATTGTCGCAACCACCTGTCCGGCTTGATTGGTCGATTGTGGTGCTGACTGGAACTCACCATTGACGCGGAGACGCGAACCTGTCAGACCATCAAGTGTCCAAGTCGCATCACGTTCGCCAAGCGCTTGACCATTTTCGTCAAAGGCGAACACTCGAAAACTAACAGTTTCACCCGCCGAAGCGATCACTTCAGCTGGCACGACTTGAATACTCGCGACATTTCCCGTTGAGGCAGTTTCGGTACCCAGTAATGGGCTTGTACCAGGTGTTGCTGCAAAGGAGGTATTTGGATTGCCAATACTGTAGATGCCGGACTCTGCCGAGACGTAGAGACGGCCATAAGCTGGAGCAAATGAGCCATAGATTTCTGCGTATCGGCCATCTGAGACTTGGAGTTCTTCACTGTCTAGAACGGTAACGCCGCTCGGGCCGGGTTCAAGGATATGCACGTTCCCGTTAACTTCTGTTATGTAGAGTTTGCCGTCCGCCCATACGGGTGATGATTTACCAACTGTTCCAACGCTGTGGTCCCACAGAATGTCACCATTGTCAGCGTTAATTGCAACGAGGTTAGCCGAATTATCTATGACGTAAAGACGGCCATCTTTAATCATTGGTGATGAGAATCCGACAGCGAGTTCATCGATTCGCCATTTTTCGCCGGTCGCTGTGATGTCACCAGTCCCGCTGGCATCGATCGCGACGACTCGACCCATTGTTCCCGCATCAAGATTTTCTTCACTATGCGCGATGAAAATGGTCGTGCCGTCTATTACAGGGGAGACGTTGATCCCACGCTTACTGAGATGGAAATCCCAGACTTTTGAACCTGTTCTTGCTTGTAAGGCATAGATATGACCGTCCGCATTCCCGTCAATGATGAGGCGTTGTCCGTTGATGATGGCGATGATCGGAACCGATTGCGTGTTGAGATCGGCCGGTTGCCCTCCAGGGGTCGACACCCACTGCACGCGGCCAGTCGATTTTTCGAACGACACATAGCGATGGCGCGGAGGGCCACCAAGGCTGCCCCATGCCGAACCAATTACACCGAGAATAAGTCGGTCTTCATCAATAATTGGTGTTGAGGTTCGACCGCCGTAGCCGGACGCTCGCCCGAGGTCTTCTGATAGTCTCCAGTCCCATACAATGTTTCCGTCGCGGTCAAAGCAATGCAGGTGTCCGTCCACATTTAGTGCATAGAGATAACCTGTTTCAGGGTCGCCTGTAACGCTTCCCCAGCCAACTCGATTGAAGGGGACCGTGGTGTTCAGAACACTGAAGGTGTGTTCCCAGAGTTTGGTTCCATCTTCCGCGTTCCAGCAGGTGACAATTTCCCTTTTTGAAGCGTTTTCACCGATACGACCGTTTGAGCAAACCCGACCGTCGAACACCGCAGGTGTCGAGCGGGCGATGTATTCTTGGAACCAAATCAGGTTTTCGCCTTCTGGCGACCAACTTGAAACCAAACCTGTTACGTCGGATACGCCGTTTTGGCTCCGTCCTCTCCAGCTGGGCCAGTCTTGCGCTGACGCGACATAGGGCAGAGTCAGCGCTAGGCACAGAAGCACGAACACGACAGAATAAATGGAACGATGAGGAGACTTTTTCATCCTGCGATCCTTCGTTGTTGATGGAAGGTAATATCCAGTTTGACCGCCGATCTTAGCATGTCATGGCCGGCATAAAGGGCCCTTTATGCATATGTCTAACCCTATACGGCTATCCAATCGTTGGTCAAAAGTTTAGTGGTTTTGCTTGACCGAAGAAATCAGTCGAGGATACGCTCGGTATTCGGTCCGCGTGAGTACCTTCGATACATTACGAGCTCGTTGGGGTGTTGGGCTTTGGGGAACTATGGCGATTCTGCTGGCGTTTTCTTTGGCGGGAATCACCGTGGTACGACTTCGTCAACCAGTGTTGGCGCTTCTCCTTCCACCAGATGCACCAACTTGGCTGAGTTGGTTTGTTTACCTGGTGATTCTTTTTCCCATGTACCAGACGCTACTGCTCGGGTATGGTGCTCTTCTCGGTCAGTTTAATTTTTTCTGGGGTCGGCTTAAGGCCGTAGCGCATTTCCTGACCAATCGTAAGGTTAAGTCGTCTAGTTAGGCAGCCCCTTGTGTTCAAAGACCATAGGCGCGTTCGATGGCCCAGACGATTCCAATCGTTGCGATAACAGCCGATGCAGGGATGATGATCCGCGTCCGGTACCACGATTTATGTCGATACCACCCAAAAATCGCTGTCGCACCGGCGATCACGGCAAGTTGGCCAACCTCGATTCCTGCGTTGAACATTACGAGAGAAATTATTTGTTCTTGATTTGGTAGATCCAGCGCAGCCAGTGAGCCTGCAAACCCAAGTCCGTGCAGTAAGCCAAACGTAAAGACGACTATTGGTCGCCATAGTGTTAATCGATCAGTTCGTATGTTTTCGATCGCAACATAAGCGATTGAGATTGCGATGAGTGGTTCGACAATTTCTGGAGACAAATGCACTGTGCCGAGCGTAGCTGCGGTTAGTGTCAGCGCGTGAGCGACGGTAAATGCAGTAACTTGTGTTATCAGTGGTCTGAGCTTCAAGCTAAAAAGAAAAAGACCAACTACAAACAAAATATGATCAAGGCCATCTGGGATAATGTGTCGAACGCCGAGCCAGAAGTATTGCTGTGCTTGACTGTTGTTGTTTGAGTTGGCGTTCTGTCCAACAAACTGAAAGGGTGTACTCCGAGCGCCCTGTTCGAGAATCATTTGATGTTCGATATCTCTGGTTTCATCAATGATCGTCAGGTGAACTTCTGCGAACGCCCGTGAGGCAAAAAACTCAACGGTTTGCGCGCCTTCAGGAATGGTACCGGTCAGACGTGCTGTGAGGCCTAGTACGGTTGGAATGACAGCACCGGTGGCGCTCGGGGTGCCATGGTCAGGAAAGTCAACGCTGAATGGCACCGGTGTGCCGTCGAACCGGACGCGTACTCTTCTCTCAAAAAGTCGTTTTAGGCGATCGAGAGCGTTATTGAAATCACTAGTTGATAACCGTTCGAGTGTATTGACTAGTACCGCATCGTCCGTAGCAATAGAGACCCCAAGCGCAAGAGCATCAAGGTCATACTGCAGGTCAACCTGAAATGAGTCGTTCGCTGAGAGGGTTAACGTAGTCGCGGTAAACGTCAATGGGTGTCCATTGGCGTCCTGATCGACCGGTATTAAAACAAGTGACGCGAACCCGGCAATGATTACGAGGAGCGATAGATGTCGCACCGAATATATTTTATCTCTCTGGATTAAAAATCGAATAACTGGATGCCGAGATGTGAATGTGCTTAGAGGGCGCCGTCAGCCCACGGTCCAGTCACTGCAAAGGTAATTCCTGGTGTTTGCGCGTTGAAAAAGAGCCAGTTTCCGTCTGGGCTAAACGTAGCGCCGGCAAATTCTCTATTCCTAAAATCGCCGGCGAATCCATGGATTTGACCATCCAGTACGACATTGTTTTTTACGAATGGAGAGATTGATCCATCGATACTTAGAGCACGGATGAAATTGTTAGGTTCCGTGTCTTCGCAAAGTACAAGGCCGCCTCGCGGACTTACGCAAATGTTGTCAGGCATATTCAGTGTGTCGACATTTGGGGATTCGTAGATTAACCGAAGGCGCTCTTGTGTTGGGTCGTACTCCCAGATTTGCCCGGCTTCAGCGTTGCCTCCATCAGTAGAGACAATATAGATTCGGTCGTTTCCGTACCATGTGCCTTCCAGACGTGCGAATGTCGCGCCACCGCCAGTAAACCCTTGGCTAAATACACTATTCTCAGACGGGTTTGCTGGGTCCGGGTCATCAATAGAAACCCAGGAGACTGGGTGCCATGCAAAAGGTGTTTGGCGACCCCGAAGATCCGCCTGGGTTCTATCGGTAAGAGCGAGCATCTCAAGTTGTCCGCCGGCAGCCAGATTGTTCACCTCTGTCGGCAGAAAACGGTAGAAACCTGAATTTCTTCTATCTTCTGTTTCGTAGACAATTCCTGTAGCCGGATCGACGGCGACCGCTTCGTGTACAAAGCGTCCCATGTCTCTTAGCGGTTGGGCAGTTGCCGTATCTTCTGTGGGGACTTCGAAGATATAGCCGTGAGCATGGTTATAGTCATTGTCTCCACCGGGGCCATCGACGGTTTCTTCACACGTGAGCCATGAATTCCACGGCGTTAGCCCTCCGGCGCAATTGACCGCAGTGCCAGCCAGACTGGCCCAGGCCGTACCAGCGGTGCCCGTGGCTGTATTGAATTCGATAGTTGTGGTTCCACCGCCAGCATTGACGTCGTAGACAGGATGGTCCGTAAATTTAACACCCCGACGAAGTTCGTGATTTCGAATAAGTAGGAGGCGGTCGGATGCCAGTGAAAAGGCACCCATTCCGTCATGCGAGCCAGGCGTCGGCGTGCCATCGAGAAGTGGGTCACCGGTCCAACCGAATGTCAGATATTCGAAATTTCTTGGGAGGTATAACAGTGGTAGTCCAGTTGTTTGGTCAATGACAGGTTCAAGCGGTCCGTAGCCATCATGAGAAGTCTCGTTGTTGATAACTGAATGTGAAACGGGTTGCTCTGAATTTTCATTCCTGCAGGCCAGGGCGTGAAATGGGGCGGCACCTAAGGCTAGCCCTGAGGTCGTGAGAAACTGCCTTCGATTTATCGGGGTAGCCACATTCTCAGTTTACCAGTCGTGTGTGAACCAAATGTTCCTGGATGCCGCCTGTTTTCTTATTAATCCACTCTATTGTCGGAGTTTTATCCGGTACGGTCGCCCTTTGCGAAGGAAATTAACAACGGTATCAGCGGACGTTCCGATCCTGTCTAGTTCTTGGGCGGCAGCACCCGCGTCAGCAACATCATTACCGCCGATTCGATAAACCAGATCACCGTCGGTGAGTCCCTCGGTAGCCCCAATGCCAGTTGCATCAACACTGGAGATCAATGCTCCCCGACGCACTTGGAGATTGTCTGGCTCGGAACGGTTGACTAAGGTTTCGGTGTGTTCGGCCGTACAGAGTTGAACTCCGACGATTCCTGACGTTGTTTCACTATCGGCTAGACATGTGTAGAGCGGCAAGTCTGCCCCTTGGCCGGCTACGCTTATTCCGGGCGATAGAAACGCCAACGCCAACGCCACCGTTCCGTGCCACGCCGTGTGGCGAGAGACGAAACGGTGACAGCGGTGTTTGTACATCAGTTTATGACTCTAGCACTGCGGTCATTGAGATTTCAGCGTTCATTAATTTTGAGATAGGGCAACCATTCTTGGCATTATTGGCCGCCGTATCGAATGCAGACTGGTCAGCACCAGGAACCTTGGCGGTGACTTCAAGGTGGATTTTGGTGACTGCAGGACCACCGTCGCCGACTTCTAATGTGGTCGTCGCTGTTGTACTCACATGCTCTGGTGTCAGGCCTGCTTCACCGAGTTGGGCAGATAGCGCCATGGAAAAACAGCCGGCATGCGCTGAAGCGATGAGCTCTTCTGGGTTTGTGCCTCCACCGTCTTCAAATCTTCCGGCAAAGGTATAAGCCGTGTCAGCCAACACACCACTTTCATTTGAGATTGTTCCACTTCCGTCTTTAAGGCCGCCCTTCCAGACGGCTGTTGCTTTACTTTCCATTTATCCTCCTGAGTGACCAGACTAGGCTGATTTCTTGCAAACGGTGATGCTGGTTGAGCCACCGAGAATATGATTAGATGCGAGACAGGACTCTAGATCGTTCCATGAGTACAACGCAACTGAGTACAAGAAAGAATGCTCGTTCTCGTGAAATCCTCTGCCTCAAACACGACCACTGACAAGTGAATCCACTACACCCGGGTCCGCCAGTGTCGATGTGTCTCCTAAATTATCCACGTCTCCTTCCGCGATTTTTCGTAAGATGCGGCGCATGATTTTTCCGGAACGTGTTTTCGGGACACCTTCAGTAAATTGAATTTTTTCTGGCGAGGCATGTGGGCCGATATCAGATCTTACCGCTTGAACGATTTCGCCTTTCATTTCTTCCGTCGGCGTATGTCCGGTTTTGAGAGTAACGTAGGCGTAAATAGCATTACCCTTGATCTCATGGGGGTAGCCGACAACTGCGGCTTCAGCGACAGAAGGATGTCTACCGATAGCGCCCTCGATTTCAGCGGTGCCTATGTTGTGTCCAGACACGATAATTACGTCGTCTACGCGCCCCGTAATCCAGTAATAGCCGTCTTCGTCTCGTAGACAACCGTCGCCCGGAAAATATTTACCAGGAAATCGGGCAAAATACGTATCGAAAAAACGCTGCTGGTCACCGTAAACACCACGCATTTGTCCCGGCCACGAATCCAAGATGGTTAAATTCCCGCGTTTGTTGTTCCCTTCAAGTATGTTGCCATCGTCATCGACTAATGCTGGTTTTATTCCGAAAAGTGGAAATGTGGCAGAGCCAGGTTTTGTGGGTGTGGCGCCTGGGAGTGGTGAGATAAGAATGCCGCCAGTTTCGGTTTGCCACCAGGTATCTACAATTGGGCATTGGTCCTGTCCGATGACACTGCGGTACCAGTTCCACTCCGGTGATTTAATCGGCTCACCGACAGTGCCCAGTAATCGTAAACTGCTCAAGTCATATTTTTGTGGCCAATCGTCGCCTTCCTTCATCAACGCACGCAGAGCTGTCGGCGCGGTATAAAAAATGTTGACTTTGTGTTTCTCGCAGATCTCCCAAAATCGTCCCCAATCAGGGTAATTGGGAACGCCTTCATACATCATCGTGATCGCGCCATTCGCCAGCGGTCCATATGTGATGTAGCTGTGACCCGTAACCCAGCCGATATCAGCTGTGCACCAGTAAACGTCACCGGGTCGATAATCGAAGACATAGGCGAATGTCGTAGCAACATAGGTCAGATAACCGCCAGTGGTATGCAATACGCCTTTTGGTTTTCCAGTTGACCCTGAGGTGTAAAGAATGAATAGAGGGTCTTCGGCGTCCATCGCTTCTGGCTCACAGGTTGGATCCGCTGCCGCAAGGGCGTCATGCCACCAAACATCCCTACCAGTGGTCATGTTCACTGGTGCACCCGTTCGCTGCACAACAAGAATGTTATTAATACTCGGAGTGCTTTCCACCGCCTTGTCAGCGTTTGCTTTCATTGCCACATCTTGCTTGGCGCCCCGCACGCCCGTGTCCTGCGTAATGATCGCTTTACACTGAGAGTCATTAATCCTTGTCACGAGGCTGTCAGCGGTAAATGCACCAAAAACGATTGAATGAACTGCTCCGATACGAGTGCACGCGAGCATGGCTATCGCAAGTTCTGGGATCATTTGCATGTAAATACAAACCCGGTCACCCTTTTCAATTCCTAAACTCTTCAGCGCATTAGCGGCTTTTTGAACTTCGCTGTGCAGTTCACTATAGGTATAGGTTTTACTCTCGGATGGGTCGTTCCCTTCCCAAATGAGCGCGGTGCTGTCACCACGACCAGCCTCAACGTGTCTGTCGACACAGTTGTAGGACGCATTCAACTTTCCGCCGAGGTACCAGGCAATCTCTGCTTTTGAGTAATCACATTGTTTGACGGTGTGCCATTTTTCAAGCCACGTGATTCGTTGCTCAGCCTGTTCGGCCCAAAATTCTTCAGGATCCGCTACCGAGCGTTGATAGATTTCGTGGTATTCCTCCAGCGATTTGACCTGCGCTTTGTCGGAAAAACTTGTCGGTGGGGAGTGAGTTGTGCTCAAGGTGTTTGGCGTTCCGTTCTTTGAGTTGTCGTTAGCCACGATTTCCTCCGAGTTCTATAGCCGCTTCGTCGCGACCAGTAAGTTGCGTGTCTGTCCATCCGCGGTCATCACGTAATCCCAGAGGACGGCTTCGCGTTGAAAGCCGAGCTGTCGGAACACTTTTTGCGCCGCTTCTTGTTCTAGTGTCATCCGTGCGGTGAGCATTGTTAATGACATTTGTTTGGCGATCCACTCAATTTCTTCAGCAAGGACTCGCGCGAGTCCATTACGTCTAGCTTCGGGAATAACTTGCATTCGAATTTCTCCGATGTGACGAGTCCAACTGGCCGTGCTGTGTAAGAGACTAGCTTCGCCAACGACGCGGTCGTTGTCGAGTGCCAAGACGGTATAAGTGCGACCCGTTTCGATGTAGTGTGCCCAGCGTTCAACAGCGCTTCGTTCGGTGATATTGATTCGAAGAAAGAGCAGGTCATCCAAGTCCAGACACTTTGCAAATGTAAGCACGGCCTCCACGTCAGTCGGAACCATGAGACGGATGCCGAATCTCCGAGCATTCCCGAGTTCGACTTTAGTGGGGTACCGTTTCGCGATGGTGCTGGCAATGTCTACCATCAATCAAGCTTGCCAAACTTGGCTTTGGCCTCCTGTCGACGGGCATGGAGGATCGGTTCGGTATAGCCACTCGGCTGCTGGCGACCTTTAAAGACTAGGTCACAAGCGGCTTGAAAAGCGATACTGTCATCAAAATTGGGTGCCATCGGTCGATATTTTGGATCATCGGCATTCTGTCCGTCGACCACCGCGGCCATACGTTTCAATGTTTCATGTACTTGATCTTCTGAGCAGATCCTGTGGTGGAGCCAGTTTGCGATGTGCTGGCTAGAGATGCGTAGCGTTGCCCGATCTTCCATGAGTGCTATGTCGTGGATGTCTGGAACTTTTGAACAGCCGACGCCTTGGTCAATCCATCTCACGACATATCCCAGAATGCCCTGTGCGTTGTTGTCGAGTTCCTGTTGTATGTCTTCAGGAGACCAGTTCGGCTGCTCCTCGCGTGGAATTGTAAGGATTTTGTCTAGTTCTGCATGAGGGCGAGCACCAAGTTCTTTCTGGCGTTTAGTGACATCCACTTGGTGATAGTGGGTAGCGTGCAAAGCAGCCGCTGTTGGGGATGGAACCCACGCCGTGTTGGCACCTGATTTTGGGTGTCCGACCTTGATTGTCAACATATTGGACATCAAGTCGGGCATTGCCCACATGCCTTTTCCGATCTGAGCGTGTCCCGGCAAGCCACATTTGAGACCAACGTCTACGTTCCAATCTTCATAAGTTGTCATCCAGCTGGAACTTTTCATGTCCGCCTTTCGGATCATAGGGCCCGCTTCCATGGCGGTATGCATCTCATCACCGGTTCGGTCCAAGAATCCAGTATTGATAAAAAACACACGGTCTTTGGCCGCACGGATACATTCCTTAAGGTTAACGGTAGTTCGTCGTTCTTCGTCCATGATGCCGATCTTAAGCGTGTGCCGAGCGAGGCCGAGCGCATCTTCGACTTGACCAAGTAACTCGTTTGTAAAGGCAACCTCTTCGGGCCCATGCATTTTTGGTTTGACGATGTAGACGGAACCGGTTCGACTATTCGTACGACTCTGTAAATCATGCATTGCGATCATGGACGAGATCATTGCGTCCAGAATTCCCTCGGGAGCTTCGCGGCCGTCTTTGTCCAAAATTGCTGGGTTAGTCATTAAATGACCGACATTTCTGATCAACATCAGGCTCAAACCAGGTAACGAGAAAGTTGATCCATCTGGTGCAGTGTAGGTGCGGTCTGGATTCATCTTTCGGTCGATCATGCGGCCACTTTTTTCAAAGCGATCCGTTAGATCACCTTTGTTTAAGCCAAGCCAGTTTCGATAGGCAACGACTTTATCCTCGGCGTCAACGGTTGATACCGAATCCTCAAGATCCATGATCGTGGTGGTCGCTGCTTCTACTATGACGTCACGTACGCCAGCTGCGTCGTCTTTCCCAACGGGATGTTCACGGTCGATATTGATTTCAACGTGTAGATCGTTATTGCGGAGTAATACGGCCGAAGGTGTTGCGGCGTCGCCACTGTAACCTGCCAGTTTTTCGGGGTCGGCTAGCCCAACGGCGGCACCGTCTTTTAAAGTTACTGAGAGCGCACCATCAATAATGGAATAGGCGGTTACGTCACGATGTTGACCATTTGTGAGTGGCGCGACAGAATCCAAGAAATCTCGTGCCCAAGCGATGACTCGCTCACCCCGCACGGCATTGTATTCGGCAGTTTTTTCTGCTCCATCGTTTTCTGGGATTGCGTCCGTTCCGTAGAGCGCGTCATAGAGGCTTTGCCAGCGAGCATTCGCAGCGTTGAGCGCGTATCGAGCATTAGTGACGGGGACGACAAGTTGTGGTCCAGCGATAGTAGAAATTTCCCGGTCAACGTTGTCTGTCGTGACCGTAAAGTCTTCTCCTTCGGGAACCAGATACCCGATTTCTTGTAAGACAGTTTTGTATTCTGCCAAATCAATCGGTTGGTCTCGGTTTTCCTGGTACCAGTCGTCGATACGTCGTTGCAGATCTTCGCGTTTATCCAAAAGGCCTTTGTTTTTCCCAGATAAACTGTGGATTAATAGGTCAAACTCGGACCAGAACGTTTCCTGGGATATTCCTGTCCCTGGCAGCGCCTCGTCGTTAATAAAGTCATACAACTGTTTATCTACCTGAAGCTCGCCAGCCTTAATCCGATCCGTCATTCTGACTCCCTGTTCTTTTTTTTGGCATCCGCTCTAGGCTGCACGGCGCAGCGTCATTTGCGGAATTAGCTAGTACGGTGTGATTTTACCTCTGCGGGAGTACACGGGCTAATCAGTTTTTTGAACAGCATCGTTCGACAAACTAAACTGGTCTAGCGTGGCCTTCCGATGAAGGAGTTTCGGTCGCGTGCTATGCTGCGGCGCCAATGGCGATATCAGAGTCAGGGTTTCCCGATCTTCGGACCTTTATTGACCGACTCAAACGAGACGATGACCTTGTTATCGTTGATGTTCCAGTCGATCCGTACCTTGAAGTAGCTGAGATTCATCGGCGTGTGATTGCAGCGGGTGGTCCGGCGCTGTTGTTCACGAACGTGACGAATGCATCATTTCCACTAGTTACAAACTTATTCGGCACGTCACGACGTGCCGAATTGGCCTTTGGCACTCGACCGCTACAACTCATCAAGCGGCTCGTTGGCCTTGCCGAAACGCTACTACCACCAACTGCGTCAAAATTGTGGGGGGCAAGGGATGTTGCTGGTTCTTTGTTAAGTGTGGGTACCGCCCCAAAAACACGAGGCCCGGTTACCGATGTGATTACCAGTGACGTAAATCTTGAGGATTTACCAGCCCTGACGTGTTGGCCAGATGATGGAGGTCCGTTCATTACGCTTCCGTTGGTTTATACCGAACATCCAAGTCGGCCAGGTCACAACCTTGGGATGTACCGGATGCAGGTACACGATCGTCGGTCGACAGGCATGCACTGGCAGATAGGAAAAGGTGGTGGTTTTCATTATGCGGTCGCAGAGAAAGAGGCACAGGTTCTTCCGGCGACAGTTTTTCTCGGGGGGCCTCCAGCTTTGATGTTGGCTGCTATTTCTCCGTTGCCAGAAAACGTACCTGAATTGATGTTAGCGTCACTGATTGCCGGGCAACGGTTGCCGGTTGTGGATCATGTTGGTCAACATCGGTTGATTGGGACAGCCGAGTTTGCACTGATGGGCGCCGTCGCACCGAGCATTCGGAGGAGTGAAGGGCCTTTTGGGGATCATTATGGCTATTACTCGCTCGCTCATGACTACCCCGTGTTTTCTGTAGAGAAAATTGCGCGTCGGAAAGACGCGATCTACCCGGCGACGGTAGTGGGCAAGCCACGCCAAGAAGACTTTTTTATTGGTGATTTGCTGCAGGAATTACTCTCACCACTCTTTCCTTTGGTCATGCCAGGTGTTGTCGACCTGTGGTCATACGGTGAAACGGGGTACCACTCGCTCGGTGCCGCTGTTGTGCGTCAGCGGTATGCACGCGAAGCGATGGCCAGCGCGTTCCGCATTTTGGGTGAGGGCCAGTTGTCACTAACAAAGTTCTTATTGGTGACGGACGAGTATGTGGATCTAAAGAATTTTAAAGAAACATTGGTTCACCTTTTGGAACGGACGAACCCAGAGACAGACCTCTACGTTTTTTCAAACCTTTCGATGGATACGCTCGATTACACCGGCCCAGAGGTAAATAAAGGCTCGAAAGGTGTGTGGCTCGGACTGGGACCTCCTGTGAGGCAGCTCCCGCAGGAATTCCGGTCAGCAGAGCTACCCCACGGCGTTTCGACCGTCCACGTGTTTTGTCCTGGCTGTCTCGTAGTGAATGCTCCTGCATATGCCGACGAACCCGATGTGGGGGCTCGGATTGCGAAGGCTGAAATGTTTAAGGACTGGCCATTGATTGTTGTATCAGATGAACCTGACCGCGCTGTTTCGTCGGCTATCAATTTTCTCTGGACAACTTTTACTCGTTTTGAACCGGCAGCTGATATCTATGCGTCGCGAACGAACATTGTTCGTCATCATGTGTCGTACAGTGCACCTGTGGTTATTGATGCACGGATGAAGCCGTCGTACCCCGCTGAACTGTCTTGCCGACCAGACATCGCTCGGAAAGTGACTGACCGTTGGACACAGTACTTTCCTGGGAATAATGTCGAAATGGGCGATTCGGAGAAAGCGTCGTTGACATGACCCCAATAGTTCAGTGATGACAGGTTCGCGTCGAGTAAAAACAGGATTTCTAGCTACTCTGAGTATTGTATGTGCCTGTTTCAGTCTCGGATGTGGTGTGGACACAACTGAGGATGCAGACTTTGGCTTTATCGGGGTCGATATCACTGGCTACGAGGCGCAGTCGGCATTCCGGCCGGTGCTTACGGAGTTAGTTCGGAGCCTTACTGAAGGTCGGGTTTCTATTGAGTTTGAGTCGGCCTCCACACACTGTGCCAATGCGGCTAATTGTCTTCAGGCTTTGCAGTCTGGTGAGGTAGATATTGCTCGGGTAGAACTCGACAACGTGGCTGCACTCTTCCCTGAGTTACAAGTTCTCGAGATTCCTTATCTGATTGAATCCGCTCGCGTTGCTGAACTAGTGTTTACGGGTACGTTTTATTCGAGAATGCGAGATGCCATTCTTGACCGAACCGGACTCCGGTTGATGGCCGTATCGAATGTTGGTGGTTGGCGCCACATCGCAAATAATGTGCGTGAGGTGCGGTTACCCGAAGATCTTGAGGGACTGCAGTTTCAGACAGTCAACCTGCCAGTTCATATAGAAATCACTCGTGCCTTCGGCGCTAGTCCGGTCGGCACCTTAGGCGACACGCGTGTTCGCAGCGACTCGACAGTGGAGATGGCGCAAGGGTTGCGCACAGGCATTGTCGATTTATTGAAGACGGAACGGGAAACTCGACCAACGTTTCTGACGGTTGACCGCCATACTTACATTATTGGCTTTTGGCTCATGAATGAACGTTCGTATCGTCTGATGCCGTTAGATCTCCAGCAGATCGTGCAGCTTGGGTTTGATGAATTGCGACGCATTACATTGGCATTTCCAGACAATCGTGAAGCCCAAGCGCTTGATACTTTCAAGGCGGATGGTGGTCAGATCTACGTGCCGACTGCGGATGAAAAGCGAGCATTTGTTGCGTCCGGTGGACGTGTCTCAACCTGGTTTATGGACCTTTATGGCTATGAATGGCTGGTTTGGTTAGAAGGGGCGATTGCTGAAGCTGAGCGAGAACTAACGTCGTCACCTTGACGATAGTTGTCCCAATGGTTGGATAAAGTGGCTAGTGGTACGACCGTGCAGATTGATCTCAATTGCGATGTTGGTGAGTGGAGTGGCACAGACATTCCTAGCAATGATCGAGCGCTGTTGACATGCGTCACATCAGCAAATATTGCATGTGGTGGGTATGCTGGCGATGAGCGCACGATGCGGGCGACGGTCCGCTTTGCAGCGGACCATGGTGTTGCAATTGGTGCGCATCCAGGTTTTGCAGATCGAACTGGATTTGGTCGTCGTGAAATCTCTGCAACATCGCAGGAGATTGAAAACCTTGTTACATCCCAAGTGGAGTTACTTCGAGATGTTGCTCGGAATGAACGAACAACGATTACGCACGTGAAACCACATGGCGCGCTCTACAATCTCGCTGCGAGAGATGCTTCTGTGGCTGATGCGATTGCGCGAGCTGTTGTGCGTACTGACTCCGATTTAATCCTGTTTGGATTGTCTGGGTCTAAACTGGTTGCTGCCGGTCGTGCTGTAGGACTTAACGTTGCCTGTGAAGTATTTGCAGATAGAGCATACGCGTTCGATGGGTCTTTGGTCCCGCGTCGCGACCCCGGTGCAGTTATTGATGATGCTGGGATAGTTGTACAGCGCGCGGTACGGTTAGTTGTGGACGGTAACGTGTTGGCTGAAAGTGGCGAGACTCTTCACCTCGTCGCCGATACGATCTGTGTACATGGAGACACCAGTGGTGCACCGGAACTTGTGCGGCAACTTCGGGCAGGTTTTCGGGACGCTGGAGTATCTGTGAGATCGATAGGTGGTCCCTAACGGTTAGTGCAATGTGTACGGACCGGAAAGTGTGAATTCGGCAATGGTCGCGTCAAACCGAGTTCCATCTGAGGTGATCATCTGGTACGTACCGTGCATTGTCCCGAATGGAGTTCTGAGCGGGCAGTTCGACGAGTATTCAAATGATTCACCAGGACTAAGTGTCGGTTGTCGCCCTATTACTCCGAGACCTTGTACTTCTTCAACATGGTTGGCCGCATCAGTAATGGTCCAGTGGCGGCTGACGAGTTGAACTGTTTCTGTGCTTTCATTGGTAATAGTTACGGTGTAGATGAAGCGCCAGAGTTGCCGCGGCGGGTCAGAGTGCTCCGGTGAATACTTTGCACTGACCTGGACACAAATGCCGAGGGTGGTTGCTTCTGATGTGAATGTATCAGGTGACGAGAATGATGTTTGATCAGTTGGCACCCTTCATATATACGATATTTTGATGATTTCGACGAGGATTTTGCTCGATGCTTATCGCCAAGGTTACTTTCCGATGGCTGTTGCCGGAACGATTGAATGGTATTCACCTGAGCAACGGGGCGTTGTACCGCTTGATCGATTTCGCATTTCCAGGCGATTGCAACGTGCACTAAAAAAAAGTTCATTTCAAACGACGGTTAATTGCGTCTTTCGCGATGTGGTCACAGCCTGTGCAACTCGACACGATCCGGCTGGCAACTGGATTGACGGCACTATTTTGGAGAGTTACGTCGCTCTTCATGAGATTGGCTACGCACATTCCGTCGAGACATGGCATGACAATAAATTGGTTGGTGGGTTATATGGTGTGTCACTTCACGGAGCCTTTTTTGGCGAGTCAATGTTTCACACGATGTCCGATGCGTCGAAGGTTGCGCTTGTTGCACTGGTCACTCGACTTCGACAGCAGAATTATCGATTACTCGATATCCAGTGGCTTACGCCTCATTTGGCGCAGTTCGGGGCAGTCGAAATCCCTCGCAGTCAATATCTGAGAAGTTTGTCAGAGGCAATGAACTGCGATTGTCAGTTTCTGTGAAAAAAAATTAATTTAGAGCAGGTCTATCAGGATTGTTGGCGAGGTTCCAGCTTAATTGGTACGCGAGCTGCACGATCCGGGTCATTTTTTCGTAGTTCAGTTTTTCAGGTAAGTCTCGACTTGTGTGGTAGTCCTCGTGGAGACCCGTATGGACAAACAGTGCTGGCACACCACGACTGAGAAATGGCCATTGATCGCTACGGCGAAGGAGATTAGACGGGTTGTCGTCATAGCGGAATCGAACGTCGAGTTCCGTAAGGTTGGCACGTTCAACCGCTTGACGCAGGTCAGAACTTCGGCTGTAGCCCAGGATATTGACGGCATTGTGGTTTGAGATAGCAGTTTGAGCAGGCAGTCCTCGAAAACGACGGCCCCCTTGTTCGGGGATTTCTTCATCGCGACCGATCATGTCGAGATTGATAACAGCAACAGTGTTTTCAAGGGGTGTCAGCGGGTGTTCCGTGTAGGCCCAGGATCCAAGTAGACCTAGCTCTTCCGCATTCCACGCCGCAAACAGAATGGATCGTTCCGGACGATGTCCTGCTCGTGCAGCCGACGCAAAGGCTTCGGCGATTTCAAGGACCCCTGCGACACCGGACGCATTGTCATCCGCGCCGTGGTACGTTTGTGTTCCAACAACACCTTCATGATCCAAATGGGCGCCCACGATTAGCCACTCGTTCAGTGTGGTTGAGTGTGCGCCCTCGAGTAACCCCACCACGTTATTGCTAGTTATTTGTTCACGGGAGATGTCGGTGGTTATTGAGACAACGGTCGAGAGCTCGACTGGAAAAAATGTTTCCGACTCAGCCTGAGAGAGTAGCGTTGACCACGAGACGTCATTGTCAGCTACTAGCTGTTCAGCCACGGATGTTGATATATGCACAGCTGGAATGCTGAGTTGGTCGGTCCATGCTGAGAGCTCGTAGCGTGGTCGCCGACGTTCGACCGAGGGCCAGGTGCGGTCCATCATCGAGTTCAGCGAGGGTGAACGATTGTGGTTGTGTGTATCGTTCGTAAACAGAACCGCGACGGCACCCCGGCGCTCGGCTTCTATAGCTTTACGTACGAGTCGTGCATGTTCGGTTGGGGCAAGACCATCAAATTTACTTTCGGGATCGTATTCTCCCGGCTCGTGTGTCAGAAGAAGGACCACTTTGTCAGTGACGTCGGTGTCCGCGTAATCATCATGATTAATAGCTGTTGCGGTAATACCGAAACCTGCAAACACAACAGTGCCTTTGCCTGAGGCTGAGGGGCTGAAGCGTTGTGGAAAATAATCAGTGCCGAGTAATAACCATCCGGAGCTTACGTTTGTTTCGTCCTGGAGTAGTAACGTATTGCGTTCTGGCGCTTGAAGTGTCGGAATGACCAAATCAAAGGGCATGAGATAGTCCCCATCGGCTGCCGGTGTCAGACCAAGACGCGTAAATTGATTTGTGATGAATGTGCTGGCTTGTCGATTTCCCGCTGTATTGGTGCGGCGTCCTTGCATATCATCCGATGTGAGGACTTCCACCTTCGTGCGTAAGTCGATTTCGCGAATGGAGTCAAATGCTGGTGCCTGGTCTGCTTGTTGGGTCGTTAAAGCATAGGTCGCCACGAGGTAGATGCACCCAAAGGCGAATCCGAGAACAAGTCGAAGAAACATAGTTAGATGGTAATTATGATGTCACTTATTGTTTAACGGTCGAAATAAGGCTTTAAGGAGTGTAGGCGATGCGAGGCAATGTCAAGGAACTCGTGCTATTGACAATAATGTTGTCGGGCTGTGGTGGGTCCCCAGACTCAATCAATTCGGCATTCGACGTTACAGAACAGTCAGTAAGTCAGTTGGGAGTTGCCATGGCCGATGGGCGTGTCACTGCGGTGAACTTGGTTGACGGTTACCTTGCTAGGATTGAGGCTTATGACCAACAGGGCCCGACTCTCAATGCAATGATCGTTCTCAACCCTCTGGCTCGGCAGGAAGCGATGGCATTGGACAAAGAGCGGGCGGCTGGACAAATCCGTGGACCACTACATGGAGTTCCAGTCGTAGTGAAGGACAATTACGACACGTCGGATTTACCAACCACTGCAGGAGCTATTGCGCTGGCGACGTCGATACCACCTGACGATGCGACGCAAGTGGAACGGTTACGTAATGCCGGTGCGGTGATCCTTGGCAAGACAAATATGCATGAACTTGCCCGTGGTATTACGACCGTTGCTTCGTATGGCGGCCAGACACGAAATCCGTACAATCCGCGGCGGAATCCTGGTGGCTCCAGCGGAGGTACGGGTGCTGCTGTTGCAGCCAGCTTTGCAGCGTTTGGCATGGGCAGTGATACGTGTGGATCAATTCGTATTCCCTCGGCGCACCATTCATTGGTGGGATTGCGTGGGACTCGGGGCCTTGCCAGCGGCGACGGCATTATTCCGTTATCAACGACACAGGATATCGGTGGTCCTTTAGCACGGTCTGTTGAAGATCTGGCGTTAGCGCTTGATGCGACAGTCGGGTACGACCCGGCTGATGAAACTACTCGGTTGAGTGAGGGGCATATTCCAGATACCTACACGGCAGCTCTTAACGCTAGAGGCCTTGCACAAGCGCGGATCGGCGTTGTGCGTTCGATGGTTGGTAATCAGGGTCCGGAACGGGGTGTGTCTGCTGTAATAGAGGCAGCGATTGCCGAGATGGAAACGCTCGGGGCCACCGTTATCGACATTGAAGAACCAGACCTTACGGAGGTTGTGCAAGGAGCTTCGGTGATTGGCCAGGAGTTCAAATTTGATTTTGATGAATACCTTCGGAATACACCAGATGCGCCTGTGCGAACACTAGCTGAGGTTGTTCGCCAGGGGCTCTACCACGGTATTTTAGAGTCCGGCCTTGAGAATGCTGTCTCTATTGAGACATTGGACACTGACGATTACCGGCAGCGGCTTTCGAAGCGAGACGAAATCCGAAGAACAATCGTGGACCTGATGACAGAGGAGTCCCTCGACGCCTTGCTGTATCCAACCATTCGGCAAACGGCTCGGCCTGTGGGCCAGCCGCAGCCTGGCAGCAATTGCGCATTAAGTGCGAACTCAGGGTTGCCAGCGATTACCGTTCCGGCAGGGTATGCAGAGGATGACATGCCGGTTGGTGTTGAGTTGCTTGGACTCCCGTGGTCAGAGTTGCGTCTTCTCGAATTGGCATATGCCTATGAACAAGGGACAGAGCATCGGAGGGCACCGGCATTCACACCGAGTCTCTTTTCGGAATCGACCGGTGTGGTGCTTGAGACACGATTCACAACGGAATCGCCGTTGACAGCGGAAGCCTCGTTTACGCTTGATCCATCGACACGAGTACTACAATTCCGGACCGCAGTGTTCGGCTTGTCTGACAGTGATGTAATCGCAATCGACCTGCACCGACGTAGCACCGACAGTGAAAAGGGGCCGGTTCTCAGGCAGTTGTCTCGTCGGAATGGCCCGAGAGTTTCCGGGCGTTTGCGTTTATCGGGACAAGAGATGTCGGCGTTACGACGAGGGCTTTTGTATCTTGACGTGCATACGATTGACAACGTCGCAGGAGCAGTCAGAATCGACTTGTCGTTACCGGCTAGGGATGAAAGGTAACTGGTGCGTAAATGCTTAAACTACAAGTACAGTCCCGCTCCCGGTCCGACAGGTAATCTCAGAAGCATCCATATCATGAGCATGATGGACCATAGGATAAGAAAGACCACACTATACGGGAGCATCGTTGCAATGACGGTGCCGATACCGGACCGTTTATCGTAGCGTTCAAAAAAGGCAACGATGAGCGCAAAGTACGACATCATCGGTGCGATGACGTTTGATGTGCTGTCACCAATACGGTAGGCCGTTTGCGTGAGTTCTGGTGAGTAGCCGAGCAGCATAAACATTGGCACGAACACTGGAGCCATGACGGCCCATTTGGCGGAGGCACTTCCCATTAACAGATTCAGCAACGACGAAAGCACGACAAAACTCAGCATAAGCGAAATGCCGCCTAGACCAGATTCCCGCAGTGTTTCAGCGCCTTTTACGGCCATAATCAAACCAAGATTCGTCCAATTAAAGTACGCTACGAATTGCGCTGCGAAGAAGACCAGGACGAGGTAGGTCCCTAACGTGCTAATTGTTTTGCCCATACCGTCCATGACATCTGCATCACTTGTGAAACGGCGAGCGCCTACCCCATAGGCAATGCCGAGCCAGGTGCCGCCGAGGAAAATGAAGGCAACAATGCCCGACAGAAAGGGCGACCGAAGAAGACTGCCAGTTTCGGGGTTCCGCAAAATGCCGTCGCTCGGGACAGTGCCCCATAGGACCAATGCTGCAAGTACAAGTAGTGCGGCAAAGGCGAACCACAGTCCACGACGTTCAGTTTCTGACAAGGTTTCAATATCTGTGTTCTGGTCTGTTCCTTCATATTTACCTAGGCGAGGAATAACAATGCGTTCCGTGACCCAGGTTCCCGCGGCAGAAATAACGAACGTAGATACAACCATAAAAAAGTAATTTGCTGCTGGATTAACTCGATAGCCTGGTTGCACGATTTGAGCCGCCTCTTCGGAGAGACCAGCGAGTAACGGGTCAACCGTGCCGAGGAGAAGATTGGCGCTGTATCCCCCTGATACACCGGCAAAGGCGGCTGCTAGTCCTGCGATTGGGTGTCGCCCAGCGCCTAAAAAGATAATGCCTCCCAGCGGTACGAGAAGTACGTAGCCGATTTCACTGGCGGTGTTCGAGAGCACACCGGAAAATACAATCACGAATGTGAGGAGTCGTTTTGGGGAAGAGAGTACAAGCAGACGGAGTGCAGACCCAATAAGTCCACTCGCCTCCATAACGCCAATGCCGAGCATTGAGACCAGCACGGCTCCAAGCGGGGCGAACCCAGTAAAGTTGGTCACCATCTCAACGAGAATGCGATGCAGTCCCTCGGTGGTTAACAGACTTACCGGGCGAATCGTTTCTCCTGTCCCGGGGTGCACGACTTCGAGACTCGTGCTTGCGGCAATGCCGGACAGAATAATTACGAGTCCGGACAGAATGGCAAAGAGAGTTGCGGGGTGAGGGAGGGCGTTTCCACCGCGTTCAACTGCGGAGAGAAAAACGGTCGTCCAGTCGTTCAGGAACGCAAGTCGTTTTCGCATGGGTGTACCGAAATCAGAAGTGCTATCCTACGCGTCGACGAAGTTCTTTTCCAACCGCACCATTGGGGTTTTTTAATGAGTACAGATTTAGCCTCGGTTGAGCGACAGCAGCAGGTTGCAGCTTGGGTTGGTGTCCCTAATGCCCGTCGACACATTTTTCTGTGTTGCGACTAAACCAAAACCACAATGTTGTGAAAAAGCCAGTAGCTTAGAGTCCTGGGAGTATTTGAAACAGCGTCTGGCAGACCTGAGTTTGTCTGGGCAGGGTGGTATTCTCCGTGCCAAGGCGAACTGCTTGCGCGTTTGCGACGGTGGTCCGGTGGCTGTCGTGTACCCTGAAGGCACGTGGTATCGAGACTGCACACCTGCTGTCCTTGAGCGAATTATTCAGGAACATCTTGTGGCTGGTCGTCCCGTTAGGGACTACCTGATCATGCAGAATCCGCTGGATAGCGTGAATCAGTGTGGTCAGAAATGATCGTAAATACTATACGCGGTTGTGGCTTTTATAGAAGGATATAAGCTCGGTGAAAATTGGAAGTGTGAACAGAAACCCCCGGCGATTACTGTTAAACTGACCAATCGCGGAGAAATAAAACAACGGTTGCCGTTAACAACCCTCTCTCGTAACTTTGTGAATCTCATGACATTTTTGCTTTTTGTATTGCTTGTGTTTGTGGGCGTTGCGCCTGTTGCTGCGCAGACATCGTCGAATAACGAAGGTGGTGCGAGCCGTCAGTTGTCCGATACGGGGGTGCCGTTTACGCGTGCGCTGAGGGTGGACCAAGACCCTGTTGTTGATGGTGATGTGCTTAATGATCCGGCTTACCGCAACGCCATGGTTGCGACGAATTTTGTTCAGAGTCGGCCATTTGAAGGCGAGCCTGCGTCCGAGCGGACAGAAGTACGTATCGTATATACGGACGACACGCTTTATTTCGGCATTATTTGTTACACCAACGATCCCGCCACCATCATTGTCGCGGATAGTCGGCGTGACTCTGACCTTACTGAAACCGACAGTTTTCAGATCGTGCTCGACACATATAAGGATGGCCAGAATGGGTTTGTATTCGGAACGAATCCTGCAGGCGTTGAGTATGACGGACAAGTAACAAATGAAGGGCAGGGAAGTGGGCGATTTGGGGGATCAGGGGGGCGCCCCGGGAACAGTCGACAGCAACGTGGTTCAGGCGGTGGTTTCAACATTAACTGGGATGGTGCTTGGCAGGTCGTTACCAGTGTCACCGAGATTGGATGGACGGCGGAGTTGGCCATTCCGTTTCGAACATTTCGATATCCCCAGGCTGAAGTTCAGAACTGGGGGATGAATTTCCAGCGCAACATTCGGAGCCAAAACGAACAGGTCTACTGGTCTGCTTTGCCTCGGCAATACAACATCAATCGGATCTCGCTTGCTGGCGAGTTACAGGAGATTGAAGTTCCACCCCAGAAAAATTTGCAGTTAACGCCTTATGTACTCGGAGATTCGCTAACTAGAAAAAGTGACAATAGGACGATTAATACTGGCGATTTTGGTCTGGACCTTAAGTACAGTGTCACGCCGAGCATGACGCTTGACATGACTTATAACACTGACTTTGCGCAGGTTGAGGTGGACGACGAGCAGGTGAATCTCGATCGGTTCACGCTGTTCTTTCCTGAGAAGCGACCGTTTTTTCTTGAAAACGCCGGGTTGTTTTCCGTTGGCCAGTCTGGTGCGGTCGACCTCTTTTTTAGTCGACGAATCGGTTTAAGTGAGACGGGTGGTCAGGTGCCGATTATTGGCGGAGGTCGCCTTTCAGGGAAAATCGGAACGAATACAAACATCGGATTTTTAAACATGCAAACTGATTCAGTTTCGGTAACTGGAACTCCGCAGCAAAATTTTACCGTTGGTCGGGTGCGCCAAGATTTAGCGAATCGGTCAAACATTGGTGCAATCGTGGTGAACCGACAGGCAACGGGGAATTTGGCTCGTGACCAGGATTACAACCGAAGCTACGCCGCCGACGGAACGTGGGGAATCGGACAAGCTGGAACGATCAATGGGTTTGTTGCCAAAACAGATACTCCAGGAAAACCGACGATTAATACACATGCGTATGCATGGAATGCGCGGCATCAGTCTGAACGTGCAAATGTCGCTCTTGGCTATACCGAGGTCGCGCCAAACTTTAATCCGGAGGTGGGGTTTCTGGCGCGGCGAAGTTACCGGCGGATGAATGGGAGCGTTTTTACAACCTTTCGTCCCGAAGACACATTAGGCCTTCATGAGGTTCGACCTCACGTATTCCACTACACGGTGTTTGATTTTGATACCGGGATTCAAGAGACGCAATTCACACACATTGATAACCATCTTGAGTGGCGTAATGGTTTCCGTGTCGACACAGGAGTCAATCTGTCGAAGGAGGGGGTGTTCGAGCCATTTGAGATCTTTCCAGGCGTGATTGTTCCGCCAGGAAAATACGATCACCAAGAAGCACAGCTCAAAATGAATACTAATTTGGCAGCGCCGGTGAGCTTCACCATAAATTCTATTATTGGTGGCTTGTTTGGTGGCGAGCGCGTGACAATGTCGCCCGCACTTGCGGCGCGTGTTGGTGAAACCTTCAACGCGGCATTCGAGTGGAGTTATAACGATCTGAAACTCCCAGGCGGTGACTTTACGACGAATCTAATTCGTTTGCGCACCTCCTATTCATTTACGACCAGAATGTTTTTTCAAGCACTCATTCAGTACAACGACCGCGCTGATTTGTGGTCTTCGAACCTTCGGTTCGGATTGTTGTCCGATGCGAATACCGGCTTATTCGTCGTATACAACGACGTCAGATACTTTGATAGTGTTCTGGCGTCCCGCTTTGAAACCGGCGAGTATGTCGGTGGGCGCACTCTGGCGCTCAAATATAGCTATTTGTTTGATCTGTTGCGGTAGGTCGTATGTCGTGAAACAAGTCAGCGCTTGACTCTGCCATCGCACCCGATTACAAAGTACACGTGACGATTGATGGTGTGTTTCCGCCGATACCAACCCCGTTCAGCAATGACACGGTTGACGTTTTGGCCATGGGCGGTAACGTCGACCGATGGATGCAGACTGGTATACGTGGTGTCGTGGTACTGGGTTCCAACGGGGAGGCGCCATTTCTAAGTGAATTCGAGTCAGATGCAGCGGTGGCCGCAGCACGTGAACATGTGCCTTCAAACCGCTTATGTATTGCAGGAGTTGGTCGAGAGTCAACAATCGAAACGATCCGTGCGACAAAGCGCGCAGCTGACTTAGGAGTCGATGCAGTTCTTGCGAGGACGCCGTCTTTTTTTAAGGGGTTCCTAACTCCTGACGCGTTTATCGGTCACTACACTGCGGTTGCTGAGGAGTCTCCGATACCGCTTCTTCTCTATAACTTTACGGCCGTTACTGGCGTGACTCTTCCGGTTGAAGTTGTGTCGATGTTGGCGGGTCATCCGAATATCGTCGGTATGAAAGAATCGGGTAGCGACCTAAAGTATGTTTCTGCGCTCATCAACAGTACTCCTGATGATTTTGTTGTGCTGGCCGGGTCGGCCCCTGTCTTTTACCCGAGCCTTCTCGTCGGGGCGACCGGTGGTGTACTTGCGTTAGCATCAGTTGCGCCTGACTTGTGCGTTGAGCTTTACGATTTAGTTCAAAGTGGTCGCCACAGTGAAGCACGTGAGTTACAGAGACGGTTGACGCCACTGGCTGGCCTGGTGACTTCGAAATATGGCGTACCAGGTTTAAAAGCGGCCCTTTTTCTTCTTGGATTTCATGTTGGTGAGCCACGTCTTCCTTTACAGCCAATTAAGTCAGAGGCGATTGATGAGGTTCGTATCGTTTTGAATCAACTCGGTTTGTTGTCGTCTGCTCACAGTCCGGCTTGATCGTATGTGTGTGTGTGGCGAGCTACTGCGTGTTACTGGATTATTTCTGGCTATGTTGTCTTTGGTCGCTTGCGCGACCAATCCTGTAACAGGTAATCGTGAGTTCGTGACCATGAGCCAGGTTCAGGAGATTGGTATTGGTCGGGAAAATCATGCTGTCATCACTCGAGAGATGGGAATTTACGATGATGCGGCGCTTCAAGAATATGTTGAAGATATTGGTTACCAACTTGCTGGTGAATCCCATCGACCGGACCTGCCTTGGCAATTTACGATTGTTGATACACCGGTAGTGAATGCGTTTGCCCTGCCTGGTGGCTTCATTTATCTCACTCGTGGTTTGATGGCGTACCTTGGATCAGAATCAGAGCTTGTAGGTGTAATGGGTCACGAAATTGGGCATGTTACAGCTCGCCATTCGGTACAGGCTTATAGCCGCGCGGTTGGCGCCCAGCTTGGGTTGGTACTTGGGCAAATTTTTCTTCCGGCGATGCGCTCTCCCGGTTATGGGGTTCCGGGCCTCGGGGATGCTGCCGGGCAAGGACTTGGCCTACTGTTTCTCAAGTTTGGTCGAGATGATGAGATTCAGGCGGACCGTTTAGGTGCTGAATACGCAAAATATGGAGGGTGGAATCCGAGTGGTGTTAGTGGAATGTTAACCACGCTTGGAAGGATCTCTGAGACGACGACCGACCGACGAGGAACACCAAGCTGGCTTATGACACATCCGGAACCCGAGGAGCGTGTTACCGCGGTTGCTGAAACAGTAAAAGACCTGCTTGCGGAGGAGACTGATTCTTCAAGCTTACGCATCGAGCGGGATGGTTATCTTGAACGTATCGATGGTCTTGTTTATGGCGATAATCCTGATCAAGGGGTCGTCAGAGATCGAGAATTCGTGCATCCAGAACTCCGGTTTGCGCTGCGGTTTCCAGACGGTTGGCAGGTCCAAAACAGCCCGGAGCGAGTCGTCGCAGGTGAGTTAGGGCGTAACAATTACATGGTGTTACAGCTTGTAGACGAGTCAGGAGCAAGTCTTCGGAGAATTGCAGAAACGGAGATGATGGGAGCTGGTTTCACGGTAGAACAGGGAACTGTGACCAACGTCAATGGACTTGACGCGTATCTTGGAACGTATAGCCAAGTGGTTCGTGAGGTTGGAACAATTGTTGCGAAGGTTATTCATGTTCGGTTGGGTTCGTCGGTATATATGCTCGGGGCATTTGCCCCGGTTTCTGACTATCAATCGATTGAGCGGGAGGTTACGGATAGTCTTACTTCCTTTCGTCAATTAACCACTCACGAGGCAAACGAAATTCGACCAAGCAGGATTTCGGTGTCTGTGGTGACCGAAGGAGACACTTGGGAAAGTTTGGCTAGTGGAGCGGGAAGAAACATTGTTACGGCGTCGACGCTGGCTATTATGAATGGCTACGCTTTGGGTGAAGAGCCAAGTCTTGGTGATCGAGTCAAGCTTGTCGTGCCTGGGTAAAGGTTTTTAGTTCGGTGTGGTGACACCTACAGCTTGATGATATGTTTGAAAGTTGATTGGTTAGCGATGTTGTGTTCGCTAGAAGCTGTTTTCGCGATGACTTTTGACACCTGTCTTGTCATTTGGTGAGAATGTGGTGACTTCGCATGGAACAAACGCTGTTGCTGAACGCGACTTATGAGCCTTTAAAGGTCGTTGATTGGCGAAAGGCAATCACGATGCTTTGTCAGGGTAAGGTGGAGGTTGTGTCTGAGTACGACCGTGAGGTGCGGTCGGTGTCGGTAACTTTTAAGCTTCCGTCGGTTATTCGATTACTTCGCTACATTACGGTCAAACGTCGCACGGATTACATACCTTTTTCACGTGCAAATATTTATGCTCGGGATGACCATCGTTGTCAGTACTGTGGGATCGAACAACCTGTCGGAGAATTGACATTCGATCATGTCCTTCCGGTATCACAAGGTGGCAAGAAAAATTGGGAAAACATCGTGACTTCTTGCATCGATTGTAATAGACGAAAGGGAGGAAGGACTCCAGCGCAGGCAGGTATGAGCCTTATTCGGAATCCGTTACGTCCGCGCCGTTCACCAGTCGTGCGACTGACATTCGGACTTCGAAATGCGCCAGAAAGTTGGCGTGATTATTTCTATTGGAACATCGAATTAGACGAAGCCTAAGGAAAATAGTTTGCTGTGAACTTGCCCCGAATCTCATCTGTTTACCCGCTCCGTGCAATTGAGGGTGGTTGTATCACTGTTGAAGGCGAACAGTTGGTCTCAGAAAATTCGGCGATGTCTCCATTGCCGGCCGTGACAATCGGCGCTATACCAGCTCGGATTGTTTTTGCTTCTCAAAATATCCTGAGGGTCGTTGTGCCTTCAGGTCTTGAGGGGGGGCGAACGGCGATTCGTGTTGGAGATGGAGTAGGGGAAACTGCGTACGTCGAAATTGGCTGTACTGTAGCGACAGGTTTACATCAAGTAGATAGTCCGGCTTTTGATGATCGAGGTAATTTGTACGGCACTTATAGTGGGACGCGTGGGGAACGGTCCGCTGTATCGGTTTTTCGGATTCTGAGTAATGGCTACCGTCAGCCCTTTGTGACAGGAATAACCAACGCTACCTCTATGGCATTTTCACCAGAGGGGCAGTTATATGTATCAAGTCGACTTGAAGGTTGTGTATACAGTGTTTCTAGCGATGGGTCTTTCGAGGTCTTCGTAAGTGAGCTTGGCGTGGCATGCGGAATAGCTTTTAGCGATGACGGCACAATGTATGTTGGCGATCGTTCAGGAACGATATTTCGTGTGTCATCGTCTGGTGACGCGACGGTATTCGCGACTCTTCCGGCGAGTATTGCGGCGTTTCACTTGGCATTCGGTGGGGACGGACATTTGTTTGCTTCGGTGCCAACATTGTCGTCTTGCGACTGTGTCTTTCGAATTGATCAGGCAGGGGTTGTTGATTCGCTAAAATCGAACTTTGGTCGTCCGCAAGGGCTTGCATTTGACCGTCATGGAGTTCTGCATGTTGTGGAGGCTCTTGCTGGCAACAGCGGAGTTTATCAACTTGATCTCGATGGACACCGTACGCGTATTCTCGCCGGTCCCAATCTAGTTGGAGTGGCTTTCAATCGGAAGGGCGATTTGGCTGTGGCGTCTAGCGAGGCAATCTTTAGATTTGCCTCCACTTGAGTGTGACACCATCTCGAATTACAAACATGCCCGTGTTAGCATGGATAGTTTGGTCTTCCGTTCAAAGAGGAATCTATATCTACAATGTCGAACGAGTGGATCGACGTACGTGGAGCTCGCGTTCATAACTTAAAAGACGTTAACGTCAAGCTTCCGCGAAACCAGTTAGTGGTTGTTACCGGCCTCTCCGGTTCTGGGAAATCATCTCTTGCGTTCGATACGATTTATGCCGAAGGGCAGCGACGTTACGTCGAGTCGTTGTCGGCATATGCGCGGCAGTTTTTAGAACAAGTGGAGAAACCAGATGTTGATCAAATAACTGGCCTATCCCCTTCAATTTCAATCGAACAAAGGACGACTGGTTCAAATCCCCGTTCGACAGTGGGTACAGTCACGGAGATTTACGATTATCTGCGGTTGCTGTTTGCAAGTGTAGGCATTCCACATTGTCCGTCGTGCGGCCAGGAAATTAAATCTCAATCGGTTGAGCGCATGGTAGAGACAATTATGACCGAACCGATCGAAGAGCGTATCAATGTTCTCGCGCCAATCGTTAGGGGGAGAAAGGGAGAGTTTAAGAAAGACCTTGCCTCATTACGAGCAAAAGGGTTCACGAAGGTTCGGGTCGATGGCGTGCTCCTAACACTTGAAGATGAAGTCCATATAGACCGACGGAAAAACCATTGGATTGACGTAATCGTTGACCGTTTGTTGATTCGTTCGGGCGCGGAACGGCGCTTGGGTGAGTCCATTGAATTAGCTTTATCGCTGTCTGATGATGTGGTGATTATCAATACTCAGGGTGGAGGCGATCGCTTGTTTTCACGCCGACTGGCTTGTGTTGAATGCGGAATTAATGTCCCTGAAATGACTCCTAGGGTGTTTTCATTTAACTCACCACATGGCGCGTGTCGAGATTGTCAGGGGCTTGGAATTGTTGAAGATTTTGATCCGATCCGAATTGTACCTGATGAATCGTTAGCACTTATTGAAGGAGCAATTCGACCGTGGACGTCAGGCGATCGCAAGCTGGACAAGGACGCGAAGTACGCCCTCGGCAAGCTTTCAGCGAAGTTCGATATCGATTTGAAGTTGCCCTTTAGAAAACTTCCGAGACGTTTGCGTAACTTGCTTATGTTTGGCGCTGCTATGAACCGGAAAATGGGAGAATCTGCTGGCTCTGGCGTGCGTAAGAAGACTAAACAAGTCGATCGCTTTGGTAAAGATTTTGAAGGTGTCATCCCGAATCTTCGCCGGCGTTATGACGAGGGTTCATGGTCGACTCAAGAAGCGCTGGAACAATACCGATCGGTACGGCCGTGTTGTGCATGTGATGGTGAGCGGCTTCGACCGGAGAGTCGAGCGGTAAAGGTTGGTCGTTTGTCGATAGCAGATTACGTTAAGTTGCCGATTTCAGAAGTTTTACAAAAGTTTGAGCAACTAAAGCTGAGCGAGCGAGAAGCGTTTGTTGCCGATCGAGTGCTTCGTGAGATTCGTGATCGACTTAGATTTTTGCACAATGTAGGAGTTGGGTATCTAGCGCTTGGTAGATCTGCCTCAACATTGTCAGGTGGCGAAGCACAGAGAATACGGTTGGCTACACAAATCGGATCTAAATTAACCGGTGTTCTTTATGTACTCGATGAGCCTTCGATTGGGTTGCATCAACGTGATAATCAGTTACTTTTATCAACATTGGCACGTCTTCGTGACCTTGGAAATACAGTCGTGGTTGTTGAGCACGATGAGGAAACCATTCGTACAGCAGACTACGTTGTTGACCTTGGGCTTGGAGCTGGCGAACATGGTGGAAATGTGATCTTTCAAGGTACTCCAGACGAACTTAGAAGAAAAGGAGAGGTTTCCCTTACGGCCGCTTACCTTTGTGGAGACCGGATGATCCCGTTACCTCAAAAGCGTCGTGTCTCTAGAAAGGGCCGTTTGACCATTCGTGGAGCGAAGGCCAACAATCTCAAGAATATCGACGTTAGCATACCGATTGGTTTGTTCACTGCTGTTACCGGCGTAAGTGGGTCAGGGAAGTCCACGTTGGTTAACGATATCTTGTACCGTGTGTTAGCGAGAAAACTTTATCGTGCGACTGATATTCCAGGGCAACACAAACATATAGAGGGCATTGATTTAATCGATAAAGTCATTCAAATTGATCAGTCGCCAATAGGTCGAACACCGAGATCAAATCCGGCTACATACACTGGATTGTTTGCGTTTATTCGAAATCTTTATTCGATGCTTCCAGATGCACGTGCGAGAGGTTACCGCCCCGGTCGGTTTTCATTCAATGTCAAAGGGGGGCGTTGCGAAGCTTGTCAGGGTGATGGCGTCATAGCGATTGAGATGCATTTCTTGCCAGATGTTTATGTGACTTGCGAACACTGCAAGGGGCGGCGGTATAACCGAGAAACGTTGGAGATTAAGTATCGAGGTGTTTCTATTGCAGAGATGCTTGAGCTTACGGTTGATCAATTAAAGCCATTGCTAGAGAACTTTCCGTTGATCGAAAGCAGGTTACGGACGTTGCAAGAAGTTGGCCTCGGATACGTCGCCATAGGCCAGTCGGCGACGACGCTGAGTGGTGGAGAAGCCCAGCGGGTGAAATTGGCAAAGGAACTTTCGAAAAGGAGTACGGGGAGGACTCTTTATATTCTGGATGAACCAACGACGGGTCTTCATTTAGAAGACACTCGACGCTTATTAGATGTACTTAACCTGTTGGTGGACCAGGGTAATACAGTGTTGGTCATAGAGCACCATCTGGATGTCATAAAAACTGCCGATTATGTTGTTGATCTAGGCCCAGGTGGAGGTGACGAGGGTGGTTCCGTGGTTATGCAAGGCACACCAGAAAAAATTTCAAAATACGAGAAATCAGAGACAGGAAAATATTTAAAGGGTTGCCTGCAAAATTAACTATTTGTCTGTTAAATGACCAAAAAATTGGCGATATTTTCCCACATAAGGTTTTCTCTTTTTATTCTTTGAAGAAGCGACAGTAATTATTCAAGTCAATAATCCGTAAATATTTGCATAACAAGGCCTTGCTAGGTTAACGTTTGTTCCGAAACTAGAGAGTGCTAACCATTATGGTTTCGGAACAGTTACTGCTACATTAGGGTTTTCGAGTATAAGATGGCGTTACAGCGCACACTCAGGCGGTCCGTATCTTGTTCTGGGATTGGACTCCACTCTGGTCGGAAAGTACGACTCAGATTGAAACCGGCACCGATAAATCACGGCATTCGGTTCAAGAGACTTGACCTTGACGGGTTAGAGGTCTCGGCTACTGCTGAGCGAATAGCCGGGATGAACTATGCAACCGGGTTGGCCCAAGATGCGGCATCGGTCGGTACCGTTGAACACTTATTGGCGGCACTTGTCGGATTGGGCATTGATAACATCAGCATTGAGCTAAATCAGGCTGAAGTGCCGATTATGGATGGTAGTGCGGCGTCGTTTGTCTATCTAGTACACGAGGCAGGTATTCAGTCGCAGGATGTACCGCGGCGTTTTCTCAAGGTTATACGGCCTATCGCTCTTTCTCAAGGAGATAAGAGAATTGCGGTATACCCATCTGACCATTTTAAGGTGACTTATAGCATTAGCTTCGATCATCCGTTGCTTCGTCATCAGTCTCGAACTCAACGCGTGACAGAAGATTCGTTCATAGAGGAGATTGCTCCAGCGAGAACTTTTGGATTTCTGAACGAAGTTGAACAACTTCGTCAAAAGGGTCTTGCGTTAGGTGGTTCGCTAGATAACGCAATTGTTCTTGGGGAAACGGGTGTTCTAAATAATGTTTTGCGGTTTGAAGACGAATTTGTACGGCACAAGATTCTTGATGTGATTGGTGATCTTGCCTTAGTCGGATATCCGATAGTTGGACATGTCGTTGCTCATCGTGGTGGACACGCTCTTCATGCAAGTTTTGCTCAAAAAATACTTGACAATTCCCCTGCGTGGGAATTGGTCGAGTCCGTATACGAGTCTCCGGAACGAGTGAAGTCGGTTGCTCCGGAAGTTGCGGGTGCTTCCGTGTCTGCCAATTAGCAAATCCTTGACTACTAATACTGCTAGGGGTTAATGGTTAATAACCATCCGACGCATTACTCCTTGCGAGAATCAATTCAATTAGATTAAGGGATGTTAGCAATTTAGAGACCGATAACTCGCTGCGCGTACAATGCCGCGGTCACAATTATTTTATGACTGGTTTCGTTTTTACAGGTGATGCGCTCATATGTGACGGTGTAAATCTTTTGAAGGTAGCCGAAAGTGAAGGGACGCCTCTATATGGCTACAGCGGAGACCTTATAACTAAACGTTACCGCGCACTTGATGAGGCAGTCGGGGAATACCCTCACCGAATACATTACGCTCTTAAAGCGAATTCAACGCTGGGTATCGTGCGATTACTTTCGCGAATTGGTTCGGCTTTTGATGCGAACTCATGGGGGGAAATTTCGGTTGCATGCCGTGCATCTGTTTCCCCCAAGGACATAGTCTTTACAGGCGTTGGGAAAACGGATACGGAACTAACACAAGCCGTAGGGTTAGGCATTCAAGCGATTAATGCCGAATCAATAGGTGAGTTAACTCGTATCAATCAGATTGCGTTGTCAGAAAATAAATGTGCCCGAGTTGCTATTCGAATTAATCCAGATATTGACGCGAAGAGTCATCCAGGAATTTCGACTGGTGGTCGTTCTCATAAGTTTGGTGTGCCGCTGCATGAAGCCGGTTCGGTTTTTAGGGAGGTTAGTCGGTGGAATGGTATTCGGCTTGTTGGTGTGCATGCGCACGTCGGTTCCCAGATTATATCCATTGATCCGGTAAAAACCGTCGCGAAAACTGTTTCTAATTTTGCACAGACACTAATTGCTGACGGTTTAACGTTAGAACATATTGATCTTGGCGGTGGCCTCGGGATTTCGTACGATGGCAAGCAGACTTTACCGGTTAAAGAGTATGTTGGAGCCCTTCTTCATGAAGTAGCCCCCACTGGATTGAAGTTGATACTAGAGCCAGGGCGCTGGGTGCTTGGGCCAGCGGGCGTGTTGCTCGCCACAGTCGTCGATGTTAAAGCACAAAGTAGTGAACGTTATTTTGTTGTTCTCGATGCAGGTATGACGGAATTGATGCGTCCTGCACTGTACGGTGCTGTTCACCGAATTGAGGCGTGCGTTGAACGAAAAGGGGAAAATGTAATTTGTGACATTGTAGGTCCGATTTGCGAGACGACCGATGTAATTCGTATCGGTCACAGGATGGTTCTTCCAAAGGTAGGCGATATTTTAGCTATTTGCGATACTGGAGCCTATGGGGCGACGATGGCATCAAATTATAATCGGCGCTCGCTTCCTGTTGAGGTCCTGATAACAGGAGATCGTTATCAGGTTATCCGAAGTCGGCAAAATATAGACGAATTACTTGCATGTGAAGAATGATTAGTCGCTTAGTTGTTTTAAGTATTGGGCCAGCATTATGTTAGTTGCGATAGAAGGTCTTGACCAAAGTGGAAAAGAGACACAGGCGCAGATGCTCCGTGACCACATCCGTGCCCGTGGGCATAAGTCGAGGGTCGTTTCATTTCCTGATTACGGAACCTCGATCGGTGAAGAAATTGCGAGATCTCTTCAGGGAGAACGAGAGTATGGCCCGGAGACTATGCAGCTTCTTTATGTTGCTAATCGTTTTGAACGTAAAGCGGATATAGAGCGGTGGGATGCTGCTGGTCTGATCGTTTTATTTGATCGTTATGTTGCGTCGAGTATTGCCTATGGAGAAGCGCAAGGTCTTGAGTCGGACTGGTTACGGACTTTGCAGGTCTATTTGCCGCAACCGGAGTTAACTCTTCTTTTGGATATTGCTCCTGAAACGGCACTGGCGAGAAAGTCAATTGGTCGCGATCGATACGAAAGCGATTTTGCGATGCTTGAGCGTGTAAGAGGCAGTTATTTGCGTCAAGCTGTCCAGTCTGACTGGGTTCGTATTGACGGAGAGCAATCGAAAGACAATGTAGCGATTGCTCTCGCAGAGACTCTCGACAATTTTTTAACAAATAAGTTGTGATAGGTGTTTTGTACAGTGGCGTTAAGCCTTTGGTCGAGTCGGTGTTAAGTTGTCAAGAGCTCGGCCGGTTGATTATGGGACGGCTTGTTGCACTGCAATGCGTTTTGCGCTCCCCCAGAGTCGTTCCAGGTCGTAATGCTCTCTTGTTCGTTCAGTAAAAATATGGACGATCATGTCAAAACAATCCATAAGTACCCACTCAGCGTGATCGTACCCTTCCATATGATTGGGGCGCAGGCCTGTCTTTTTTAGACTTAGATCGATGGCATCGGTGATAGCTTTGACTTGTCGATTACTTTGACCAGATGCGACGACAAAAAAATCAGTAAAGGCTTCAGTTTCTCTAAGGTCAAGTACGACTAAATCAAGTGCTTTTTTGTCTTCCATTGCGTCGATTACTATGCGGACGGGTAGTGGAAGATGGAGTACAGAGTGTTGGGTTCTTTTTATCATGGTAAAACGGCAGTCTGTGGCTTATTTAGAGTAGAGATGATGCTTTGAAATGTATGACCTGACAGCTGCGGGTAATAATCCTTCCGTCGATTGATGTTTGGATATGGCTTCTCGAACTTCAGAGGATGAGACATTGCGCGTCTTAGTTTCGATCAGCCAGATCGCGGTTGACTTTGTTGTTTTGGCCAAGGCTTTATTCTGATTATCTGTAGCAAATATTGTGCGCATACGCCCAGACAATCGCGGTAGTTTTCTTCGAAGTGCAGTATTACTGAGCCCTGAACGGGAGATTACTACGAAGTGGCTCTGTTCAATTAATTGGGGGTAGTTGTGCCATTGTTCGATTTCTGAGAAAGCGTCGCTTCCTATGATGAAGAACAGTTCCTGAGAGCTATGTCCACTTTCTGAAAGCTGTTGCAGTGTTAACGACGTATACGATGGTAAAGAAGAGGGCATTCTTAATTCAACATCGCTTACTCGCATGTCTGGGATGTCCGCGGTAGCGATTTCTGACATTGTGAATCTGTGCTGCCATGAAACTTGTTCTTTCGGACTCTTATGAGGTGTAAGACGCGAAGGCACAACCAAAACCTCATTAAGGGCGAGGGCCTGTTTCGCTGCCATAGCTGCGTCGAGATGACCCACATGGATGGGGTCAAATGTTCCGCCGAGAATGCCGATGCGCGGTACAGTTGTCACTTTAATTATTACGGGGTTGACGGTCCCTCTTTAAATCAGTTGAAAAAGAACCATCATGATGTTCAAGTGCGGCCCATATTCCTTCTAAAAGTAGTGAAAGTCCCTGCCCGGTAACAGCTGAAATTTCATAGAGGTGAAGGCCTTTTATCTTAAGCGCGCCTCGAAGTTGTTCCAATCGCTGTTCTTCGTCCACCGCATCAATCTTAGTTGCTACAATGAGTTGCTGCTTGTCTGCTAATGCGGAGGTATCACCAGGCGTTGATTGTATAGAGTTGTTGTTAGCTATAAATTTTGAAAGTTCGGCTTGGATTGTTTGGAAGTCTTCAATCGGGTTTCGACCGGTAGCTGATGTTACATCGATCATGTGGACAAGCACTTTTGTTCGCTCGAGGTGGCTAAGAAACTGATGTCCCAAACCTTGGCCGTCGTGCGCGCCTTCGATTAAACCGGGGACATCAGCAATTACAAAGTCTCTTTCTTCGTCTAAACGAACTACCCCGAGGTGCGGGGTTAAAGTCGTAAATGGGTAGTTGGCAATTTTGGGACGCGCTGCCGATAGCCGAGAGATCAGTGTAGATTTCCCTACATTTGGGTAGCCGACAAGTCCGACATCCGCGAGGAGTTTGAGTTGCAGTCTGAGGGTGAATGCTTCCCCACAATGACCCTTTTCAAAGCGTCTAGGAGCACGATTGGTTGAACTGTTAAAACGTTGATTGCCGCGGCCACCTAGACCACCTGCAGCTGCTTGCCATACTTGGCCAGCTTCTGACAGGTCGACTAGCTGCTGCAGTGTGTTTGCACCGTCTGACAGCTCAGACTCTTGCTTTACAAAAACTATTGTCCCAGTTGGGACGTTCAGATAGAGGTCTTTGCCCGATTTGCCACTTCGATTTGAACCTTCTCCATGCGAGCCTCGTTGCGCCCTGTGAATGGGGTGGTATTTGAAATTAACTAGGGTATTTAGGTCGTTACTAGCTCTCAAGAAGATGGAGCCACCGCGTCCGCCATCACCACCATCTGGACCGCCACGCGGTACAAATTTTTCTCGGCGAAAGCTAACACAACCGTTACCACCAGAACCTGCTTCGACTTGTATGTCGACGCTGTCGACGAACATTCCGATCCAAGGACAGGGTGCTTGGGAAAGAGTTAAGCCGGGGTGTCCACAGGGACTACGCTAATTACCCGACCTCTCGAGCCATGGTCTTCAAAACGTACCCGCCCGGGAGCGGTGGCGAAGAGAGTATCGTCTTTACCGAGGCCAACATTTAGACCTGGTCGGAAACGGCGACCGCGTTGTCGGACGAGGATGGCCCCCCCTAGCACGATGTTTCCATCGAAACGCTTAACCCCGAGCCTTTGAGCTTGACTATCACGGCCATTCCGAGAGCTGCCTTGGCCTTTCTTATGTGCCATAAATGCCTCTTGAATCGTAAACCTAAACCGCTTGAGTTTAGGTAGCTTCGATGCCGGTAATACGCACTTTGGTTAACGCTGTTCGATGGCCGAGTGTTCGTCTCCAGGCTTTTCGACGTTTTTTTCGAAACACGCGAATCTTGTCACCACGACCTTGTTCGTCGATGATGCCTGTTACCGTCGCACGGTCAATAAACGGTTGACCAGTCAAGCGGCTGTTGTCTTTATCGATGAACATTACCTGGTCGAAAGTTATCGTGTTGCCAACAGGTTCATCAATATGGTCAACAGTCACGATTTTGCCTTCTTCTACTCGAACTTGCCGCCCACCGCTTTGAATGATCGCGAACACTTGAAACCTTTCTTTAGAACGTCAACCTACTCGTTAGTCTTAGGTGAAGGGTGACTGCTGGCTTTTAAAACCAAGCCAGTTAGCTTACTACTCTCTCCTTGAGCCTGTAAAGACGGCACTCCGTATGAAGCTTGCCATTAGCGAAGCATGATTCGCGTCCCACGGATGCTTTGGTCAGCCAAGGCGCCGAGAAAAGATGGAATTAATCGATCCATAAGCTCAAAATAAGAAGAGAGTGCGGGTGAATTATGTGCTAAGTCGTACAATACCTCTTCTCGGTGCCGTTCGGTGTACAGGGTCACTCCGGTGTTTCCGTCGATGAAAATGAATTTCGGACTTAGAATGAAACCTCTTCGGTCTCGATATGCCCGCATTGGGACCACTCGGCGACGTCCGAAATCATCATAGATCTCACGTTCCCGAGAGATCATCCCAGCACGCTGATGAGGAGTGAAGTACACACTACCGGTAACAATAAGTGGGTTTTGATGTTCTTCGCCTAATTGGCGCCAGTAACTGACGTTCGCAAAAATGGATTCATAGGCTTCGAGTTGTTCTTCACTCAGGACGTCCTCTTCTCCAGAGTCTCCGGCTAAATCTTCAGCTTGTTGTGTGTTTCGCCCCAGACCGTCTGTGTTGTCTGTAACCACATCTCCTTCGATTTCAGCAATTGAGAGTAAGTCGAGTACTTCTGCGTCAATAACATCAAGACGAGACTCGTTTCTCAGTTGGCTTTTGAGGAGGCGGGCGGTTTCTAGGTTGGCGTCTACGTCATTAGAGCCGCCAGCCAAAAAACCTGCAACAAGGATGCGCTGAAAGCGCGAGACTTCAAGCTTGGGCTGAAGAGGTGTTTCTATCGGTACCTCATAGTAGCTTGTGCAGGCCGAGACAACGAAAAGGAGTAACGCGCTAGCGGTCAACTTCTGAAAGGCGGTCATAGATTTCCATGAAAAGGTCGTAATTCTGTTGAATATTAATATCGTTTGGCGATAAGTCCAGCGCTTCTTCGTACGCATCGAGCGCGTCGTCAAATAGTCCCTTTTGTTCGTAAGCAATTCCGAGGTTATTCCATGCGGCTGAATATGTCGGATCGATTTCGGTTGCCCGTTTCCAGCGATAAATAGCTTCGTCCCATAGCGCTTGTCTGGCTACCTTGTTTCCGAACTCAACCTGGGCACGTGCGTCATCGGTTTCGTCGGCATGGCTAACAGATGCGAGAAGGACCACGGCGAGGGCCCCAACGATGTGTAGCGTGTCTTTTCGCATTATTGTGTTCATACAAAGATAGCTCTATCTTCGCAATATATCGAGGTCAGCCTACTTCGGCAAGGTTTCTGATTGTTAACTTTCTCCACTCCTGTCGAAATTGACTGTTCGTGCATATCGGTCAAAGTTCTTTGTGGTTGCTGACGATAGGTACCAGAAGCAGTGGATTTGAATATTTTCTAATGGTTTAGTGTTGTAATGCTTTTCTAGGGTTCAAAATCGACTATGTTTTCTGGTCTCTGCCTTGGTCGTACTCTTAGAAGTTGTGCTAATACTGTTTAGTTAGAGATAGATTTTTAGGGACTGGCAAAGTCGTAAGTTGGCGAGCGCGGTCTGAAAATCTAGTGATTGGCTTGTCAGAGTAGTGGTAACGTAAAAAAGTCTCGAGTAGATAGATAGAACTTTAAAGAGAGAGAACAAATGGCGAAAGCTCTTGTTATCGTTGAATCGCCGGCTAAGGCTAAGACGATAGGCAAATATCTCGGGAAGGACTATAAGGTCAAAGCTTCGGTGGGCCACGTACGTGATTTACCGAAGTCTCCCAAGAAAAAATCGAAGGCTGGCCACCGGTTAGATGAGGGCATTGCGACGAACAACGGTTTTGTTCTCGATTACGAAATTACCAATGAAAAAGTTATAAAAGAGTTGAAAGCCGATGCAAAGGCTGTGGACGAAATTTATATCGCAACAGACCCAGACCGGGAAGGCGAAGCGATTGCCTGGCATTTGGCCGAACTACTCAGTACCAAACGGAAGAAGCGAAAAATTGGTCGACTTATTTTTAACGAGATTACGAAACGAGCAGTTTCGGAGGCTCTCGAGAACGTTGGAGAAATTAACAGTCGTATGGTTGATGCGCAACAGGCGCGTCGGGCTGTCGACAGGCTTGTTGGCTACAAGCTAAGCAAGTTGATGTGGGGCAAAGTCAAGCGAGGATTGAGTGCAGGCCGTGTCCAATCGGTTGCCTTGAGGTTGATATGTGACCGTGAGGACGAGATTGATGCGTTTCAATCTGAAGAGTATTGGCACGTGTTCGCTCAGCTTGCAGGAGCCTCGCCGCCAGAATTTCAGGCCAAACTTGCCAAAAAAGGTAAGAACGCTGTCAAGATTGAAAACGAAGCGCAGGCAAATGAGATACTGGCAGACCTCGAGAAGTCTCAATTCAGTGTTAAGTCTGTCTCCACGAAAGAGCGCAAGAAGTCGGCAGCTCCACCGTTTATAACCAGTAAGTTGCAACAGGCCTCTCGGGCCCCGGTGCGAAAAACCATGAGGGTGGCGCAGCAATTGTATGAAGGCATTGAGTTGCCTGGTGCAGGTGTCGTTGGCCTCATTACGTACATGCGAACTGATTCGACGCGGGTGTCGGACCAGGCCATCGGAGATGTGCGTGATTTCATCCGGAAAACGTATGGGGATGATTTTGTTCCGGAATCCCCTAATAAATATAAGACGAAGAAGGATGCGCAGGACGCGCATGAAGCAATCCGACCGACCTCGACTGCCTATGATCCAGAGACGGTTCGACCGCACTTAGACAATGACCAATACTACCTCTATCGCTTGATTTGGAATAGATTCGTTGCGTCACAAATGCCACCAGCGACATTCGATGACACAACTGTGGATGTTGCTGCTGCTGACTACCTATTTCGTGCCAAAGGTTCGGTGCCGAAATTTAGTGGCTGGATGGCTGTGTATGAAAAAGATACGTCGCAAGGGGATGCCGAGAAGGTTGGGACGTCATCGGACAATGAATCTCGCGACGGAAGTGGGTTGTTGCCAAGCCTTCATGAAGGCGACGTGCTCACAGTCAAGAAATTGACTCCGGAGCAGAAGTTTACGCAACCTCCTCCACGCTTTACAGAAGCGACTCTTGTGAAGGCGCTCGAAGAAAATGGCATCGGTCGTCCGAGTACGTACGCATCGATCATTGGAAAAGTTCAGGAACGGGATTATGTTTTCAAAATTGACCGTAGTTTGAAACCCCGTAAACTCGGTCGGGTTGTGACAAAACTTTTGATTGAGAACTATGACGCGATTGTTCAGGTCGATTACACACGAGAAATGGAAGGAAAACTGGACAACATCGAAAGCGGTGCTGATGAATACGTGAATGTCCTGACAAAGTTTTACGACCCGCTGGTCAAGGATATTGAGCGAGTCACCAAAGCGATGCCGGACATTCGGGGCGGTGTTCCGACAGGTGATACATGTCCCGATTGCAGCAAGGTGTTACTTGAAAAACCAGGTAAATTTGGGATGTTTCTGGCTTGTAGTGGCTATCCGGAATGTAGTTACACGGGCGAAATTGAAAACGAAAAAGAGCTAGCAGACGAAGCTGAAAAGGAACCGTGTGAGAACTGCGGAAAGCCGATGGTGCTTAAGCGCGGTCAGTGGGGGCCGTTTTTTGCTTGCACGCAGTACCCGAAGTGTAAGACCACGCGAAAAGTCATTTCGAGTTCGACTGGATTCTCGGCAGCAAAACCGGATCAGCCACTAGAAGAAAAATGTCCAAAGTGTGAATCTCATTTGGTGATTAAGCAGGGTAAATTCGGCGAGTTTACCGCTTGTAGCAGTTATCCGAAGTGTCGCTATATCAAACTAAAGACGATTGGGATTCCCTGTCCAGTTGATGCGGGTGATATTGTCGAGCGGAAATCGAAGCGAGGCAAAGTCTTTTATGGATGCGCGAATTATCCTGATTGTGACTTCACGGTTTGGAACAAACCACTCGATGAGTCATGCCCGTCGTGCAAAGCACCGTTTCTTATAGAGAAAGTCACAAAAAAGTGGGGACGGCAGTTGCTTTGTCATAAGGATGACTGCGACTACGTTCGTAATGAAGAGCTTGCTGCTGTCTGATGATTCGGATCATCGGCGGCGGATTAGCTGGCAGTGAAGCAGCATGGCAGGTCGCTAGACGCGGCGTTCCTGTTCGCCTTCATGAAATGCGCCCCACCCGCTCAACCGCTGTGCATCGCACGGACCGCTTGGCCGAGTTGGTGTGCAGTAACTCATTTCGTGGTGACAAGCTTGAGAATGCGGTTGGACTGCTTAAGGAAGAAATGCGACAGCTCGATTCCTTGGTCATGCGCGTCGCTGACGCGACGCGAGTCCCGGCCGGAGGAGCACTTGCTGTTGATCGTGAACGATTCGCAGAAGAAATAACAGCAGTTCTTGAGGCAGAGCCGCTGGTTGAGATTAGCCGTGAAGAGGTTACGGAGATTTCGGATTCCGAACGACTATCTGAACCGCTGATTATTGCGACCGGCCCATTAACCTCAGAGCAATTGTCGTCTGCCATCACAACCTTTGTGGGAAGTGACCAGTTGTATTTTTTCGATGCGATCAGTCCGATAGTATTGGCTGACTCAGTGAACTACGAGAAGGTATTTAGGGCATCAAGGCAGATGCGATCAAAGCCGAAATCGACGGATTTATCCGGCTCTGTCTGCTCTACTGATGTCGAGGGGGGAGACTACTTAAACTGCCCAATGGGTCCTGAGGACTATCGAGTGTTTTATGAAGCATTGAGTAGCGCGGAGAAAGCGGAGGTGCATGACTTTGATCGCACACCTTTTTTTGAAGGCTGTTTACCGATTGAAGTCATGGCTCATCGGGGGGTCGACACGCTGCGTTACGGACCAATGAAACCTGTCGGGTTGATCGATCCTAAAACAGGACGGCAGCCGTATGCGGTGGTTCAACTTCGCCAAGATAATCTCGCAGCTGATCACTTTAGTTTAGTTGGATTTCAAACTCAGATTAAATGGTCAGAACAGCGGCGTGTGCTTCGACTTATTCCTGGACTTGAGAAGGCAGAGTTCGTACGGATGGGTATGATTCATCGTAATACGTATATCAACGCACCCACGGTGCTATTGCCGACCTGGCAGACACGGAGCAGGCCTGATGTCTTTTTTGCCGGTCAATTGTCTGGTGTGGAAGGTTATGTGGAGTCAGCCGCATCTGGGCTAACGGCTGGTATCAATGCGACGGCACTTGTGCAGGGTCGGGAACCTCTTGTATTTCCGAGGACTACAGCGATCGGGGCGTTGGCGTATTACGTGTCACATGCTGACCCCGTGAACTATCAGCCGACTAATATTGCATATGGTCTTATTCCATCATTGGATGAGCCTGCACGAGGTCGTCGAGTTCGTCGACAGGCACTGGCAAGACGAGCGCTGACGGATTTGAAAGCATCTGGCCAGGTTTCTAAGGACAGAGATGGAACAGTATCTGCCATCGTTTCTTGAGTTCTTGAAACTCAATCGTAATGTTTCGAGCCATACGGTACGTGCGTATCGTAGTGACCTGCGTCAGTTTGTCGAGTTCTCAAAAGAACGATTTGGACGACCCGTAACGACAGACGACTTTGACCACCGCTTGGTGCGTAGTTTTCTTACGAGTCTGTATGACAATGGTCACTCTCGCGCGTCGGCGACTAGGAAGTTGGCGACTGTGCGATCCTTTGCTCGGTATCTTCGTAGTGAAGGGTGCTTAAAGCATGAATTAAGTGGCTTGGTATCGACGCCGAAACTTACGCGGAGGATGCCGATTCATCTTGGTCAAGATGAAATATCAGAGCTTCTTGAAGCACCAGATTCAGATACAGTGCTTGGTCGAAGAGACCGCGCCATCCTCGAATTGTTCTATGCGTCAGGTCTACGTCTGAGTGAGTTGGTGAGTCTGAATGTCGACGACCTCAACCTAAGAGATCGTCTTGTCAGAGTATCGGGAAAAGGTGGGAAGGAGCGGGTGGTTCCTTTCAATCAGAGTACAGTTGACGCTATTAGTGCATATCTTGACGACCACCGCGTTCTCGTCAACTCGAATAGCCAATCATCAGGTCAGAAGCGTCGTTCTCAAACCGCTGTTCTGTTCATGCCACTGTTTGTCAATTACAGAGGAGGACGATTGTCGAGTCGAAGCGTAGATCGCTTGGTTCGAAAGTATGTTGTGCAGTCAAGCGCGAGATTGGGTGTTAGCCCGCATGCGCTTAGGCACTCGTTTGCTACCCATCTTCTTGAGCGAGGAGCTGATTTACGTGCAATTCAAGAATTGCTTGGACATGCCCGCGTTAGTACCACTCAGCGGTACACGCATGTAAACGCGGCACAGATTACGGCTCTTTATCGGAAATCACACCCGAGAGCGTAAGGGGTTTTATGCCTTGGCGGCGTCTTCAGCAGTGGTGGTGCCGTTTGCGTTTTCTGCTTCGAGTGCTTCCCATTGGTTCATTAGGTCACCCACCTTCCACATAAAAGATTGATGCCGCTTAATAGTGTCTTCTGCTGCGGCTTTGTCCGCATAAAAATCAGGGTCTGACATTTCGGTTTCCAATAAGCGAATGGTTCTTTCACAGTCGGCGATACGTTTTTCTAGCTCAGCAATCCGTTTTTGCCTTGCTTCAACTATTCGTTTGTGTCGACGTGTCTCGATCTGGTTACGCTTGTGATCGGCGGCGCGTTTTGGATAGGTCTGGCGCTTAGGAGTCAGTGAGACCTGTGTTTGTTTTTGCTCGGACGGAGAGACCTGTTCACCCTGTTGAGCTTTACTCCACTGAAATTCTTCATATGTTCCGGGATACATAACCGTGTTGCCATTACCGACTTCGATGATTTTTGTTGCGAGATGGTCAACAAAATAGCGATCGTGAGACACAAAAATTAGGGTGCCGCCGTAATCGGCAAGTGCCTCAAGAAGTACATTCGTTGAGTCGATGTCCAAATGATTTGTTGGTTCGTCAAGAAGCAATGTATTTGATGGACGAAGTAGCATTCGTGCCACGGCTAAACGAGTTCGTTCGCCACCAGAGAGCACTTTTACGTGTTTGTGGACATCATCTTCAGTAAAAAGAAATCCTCCCAGAATGTTCCGAATCGAAGGCACCATATCGATAGGGGATCCTGAGGCCAGGGTTTCATAGATTGTTAGCTTTGGGTTGAGATTGGTTGCTTCGTCTTGGGCGAAGTATTGCTGCACGACGTTGTGACCCTCTGTTCGTGTGCCTTCGTCTGGAACTTCGACTCCGGAAAGTAAACGCATCAAGGTTGATTTGCCTGCGCCATTTGGTCCAACGATCGCGACGCGGTCGCCACGATAGATACTGACGCTTGCGTTATCAAAGACGCGGATATCGCCGTATTGTTTATTGATGTCACGCAATTCCATTACGGTCCGGCCGCTCTTGATACTGCTCGGGAACTTGAAGTGCACACGTTTCCGTTCAGGTGGCAGTTCAATAGGTGTGATTTTTTCGAGCATTCTTATTCGACTTTGAACCTGTTTAGCTTTGGTCGCTTGATATCGAAACCGATCGATAAACATTTGCATGCGGGCAATATCTTCGTCTTGTCGACGTTTTGTTTCTCTAAGACGGGTAACCCGTTCATCGCGCTCGATAAGGTAATTGCTGTAAGTGCCTGGATAGCTAGTCAACGTACTCATACCTACTTCAGCAATTGCGGTAACTACGCTGTCCAAAAAAAAACGGTCGTGCGAGACAAGCACAATGGCGTGCGGATAACTCACTAGAAATTCTTCTAGCCAATTCCTAGCTTCAAGATCGAGATGATTGGTTGGCTCATCAAGAAGTAGTAGTCGTGGGCGTTGAAGGAGCAGTTTGGCAAGCGCGATCCGCATTTGCCAGCCTCCAGAGAAATGCTCCGTCTGTTTCGTCAAATCTTGTGGTGAAAACCCGAGTCCCTTGAGAACAACGTTCACCTTGGCGTCGATACTATAGCCATCTTGGTCCTGGAACGAGTGTTGTACTTCGCTGTAACGTGCGAGAACGGCATCATGCTTGTCTGCGGGTAAATCAGTATCCGCTAATTGATGTTCTAAGCTGGTCATTTCGCACTGAAGCGAAAGCAAAGATTCAAATGCTTTACTGGTTTCTTCGTACAGCGTATGACCAGCATGCGTTAGACCGTCTTGGGGCAGGTACCCGATCGTAATATCACCCGCACGGGCGATCGAACCACCGTCAGGTTCCACATCACCTGCCATCATCTTTAAGAGAGTTGTTTTACCGGCACCATTTGCACCGCAAAGGCCGACTCGATTTCCCGATTGGATATGCCAGGAAACCTTGTCGAACAAGGTTCGTCCGCCGAATGATTTATGTAGTCCTGAGAGTTGGATCACGAAACAAACACTATATCGTGCCCAGAGAGTCGCTGCTACGCTGCGCAGGACCGTAATGGCGATCAATAGGAGTTAGCGATTTCGTGAGGTTGTCGGAGGCATCGTTTTGAAGGATTTGTGCGAGTTGTTCGCAACTGATCGCGGTCGAGGCGACGACCTGGGCTACAATCGCCAAATGCAATTTTGTTGTGGGCGTCACAAGAGACTCGCATTCATTCCTTTGTCCATATTTGTAGCAGTTGGCATGGGCTGCAGCCCACCTCTTGATGCGAAGAATGAGGTCTCGATTACGCGGGTCACGACGGGGTGGCTGGACGCCGGACCTGACGAGCTTGGGCGGAACAAGCTTGTGCCAACAGTTGAATTCAGTTTGAGGAATAGTACGGATAAGCAGATTGGATTGTTACAGTTGAATGGAATTTTTCGAAGATGTGAAGCGATCTATGCCGGTCAGGATGTTACGGAGAACACTGTGTCTCCGGCCGATCCTGAGGCTGGCACGTGCTCGGGTGAAGTTCAAGAATGGGGTAGTTTGTTGGTCCGTGCTGTTCCTCGTGAAGGGATTGGCCCTGGTGAGGAAGTCGGTCCATTTACCATGGTAAATAAACTTGGGTATACGGGGGACCAACCGCAGACCGTCGCTGAGATGCTGCAACATCGCAGTTTCGTTGATGTGAAGCTCGAACTTAAGGTTAAACACCGCGCCGAACAGTGGCAGCCTGTTACTGAGTTCCAGATTGACCGGCAACTTCTTACGCAGTGACTTCTTTAGGAAGAGCTGATTTCGCGACAAGGCCCTCCCCTACACTCGTGCGCCGTCTTGGCCCACTGGATGGCGCGTCAATAATTGTTTCCAACGTTATTGGGAGTGGTATTTTTATTGTACCGGCGCTTGTGGCTGGCTGGATTCCGAATGTCTGGGCCATGCTGGCAGCTTGGGGAGTCGGCGGGATACTTGCGTTTGCTGGAGCGATGGCCTATGCCGAATTAGCAGTTCTTCGACCGCACGCCGGAGGAGAATACGTTTATCTTCGAGATGCCTTCGGTCCGACGGTTGGGTTTTTGACTGGATGGACGTCATTCGTTGCAGGTTTTTCGGGCGCAATCGCTGCGTCTGCTGTTGGATTTTCGGCCTTTGTGGGTCAACTCTTTCCGGTGGTCACTGAGTCGGGGCCATTCTTCCAATTATCCCTGGGTTTAATCTCGTTAACTGTGTCACCGCAGACCGTTGTAGCGCTTGCACTAATTGCGGTTTTGACCATTGTGCACGTGAGAGGCCTCGGACCGGGAAGCGTTGTTCAAAATGTACTTGCCGTATCGAAAGTTACGATTCTAGTCGTATTGATTGTGGCAGGGTTTTTGATGGGGGAGGGCGCCTTCGAAAATTTCACGCTTCCTAGCCAACCGATTACTGCCGAGCTGTGGCTTCTTGCGTTAATCCCGATCATGTTTAGTTTTTCTGGTTGGAATGCGGCAGCTTACGTGGCGGGGGAGATACAAAATCCAGAACGCAATGTTCCATTGGCGATGGCATTAGGTACGGTTACTGTTGTTGTGATTTTTTTGTGCCTAAATGTGTTGTACGTATTTGCGATGCCTTTATCTGAGATTGCTACAGTTGATGTGCGCGTAATCGATGCAGCAGCAGGACGTTTATTGGGGCCTGAGGTAGCTACGTCGATCGCAGCGGCATCAGCGGTGATGATTGCTGCGAGTGTTAGCGCAATGATTATGGCTGGGCCTCGCGTCTACTATGCCATGGCAAGAGACGGTCAGTTTTTGTCTGCGGCCGCACATGTGCACCCGACCTTCCGGACTCCGGTTGTTGCGATTATTGCGCAGAGTATCTGGAGCGCTGTTCTCGTGCTAGCTGGGACTTTCGACCAGTTGTTGCTTTACACCGGTTTTGCAGTGACACTGTTTGCCGGGACAGCGGTTGCGGCGTTGTTTGTATTAAGGCGAAAAAACCATGATAGCTTGCATCCATTTCGAACTTGGGGCTATCCAGTCGCCCCAGCAGTGTTTGTTGCGGTTAGCGTTGCGATGGTTGTGAACTACGTGTGGAGACAACCAATAGAGTCTGGAGTGGGTATCCTTTGTATCGTTGCTGGCATCCCTCTGTATTGGATGTTCAAGAAAAGTTAAAAGTGACCAGGCATAGACAAATGAATAAATCATCAGAATTTAGGAGCACAACCGTGATAGCAGTGCGGAGGCACGGAAAGACCGTCATGGCAAGTGACGGTCAGGTCACGTTCGGTAATACTGTCGTAAAACAAACTGCACGCAAGATTCGCCGTCTTTACAATGACAAAGTGTTAGCTGGATTTGCTGGTTCTGCGGCTGACTCATTTGCCTTGTTTGCTCGCTTTGAGTCGAAACTTGAGCAGTACCGTGGAAATCTTGAGCGGTCGGTTGTCGAACTTGCGAAGGATTGGCGCAGCGACCGTGTGTTGAGACGATTGGAAGCGATGTTGGTCGTTTCGGATGACACTGCGACATTTTTATTGTCTGGCACAGGAGATTTGATTGAGCCCGATGATGGGATTGTAGCCATCGGATCGGGCGGCGCATTCGCGATGTCAGCGGCGAAAGCAATGGCCAAACATACGGATCTTGACGCCCGGGCGATTGCCGAGGAAGCAATGAACATCGCTGCAGACATTTGCATTTATACGAATAGCAATGTCACGATCGAAGAACTGTAATTGTGCCAATCTATCTTCCTGAGTCCACTACGGTTATTGCGGGTTCTCTTACGCCACGACAAATTGTCGCGGAGTTGGACAAGTATGTCGTCCGCCAACATCAGGCTAAAAGGGCGGTTGCAATAGCGCTTCGAAACAGACTGCGCCGTCAAAAGCTCCCAGCGGACCTGGCAGAAGAGGTTGCACCAAAGAATATTTTGATGATTGGCCCGACGGGTGTCGGTAAGACAGAGGTAGCACGTCGACTCGCTCGGTTGGCGCAATCGCCGTTTATTAAAGTCGAAGCATCGAAATTTACCGAAGTAGGTTATGTTGGGCGCGATGTTGAATCGATGGTGCGCGACTTGGTCGAATTGTCAGTTGACATGGTACGCGAGGAGCGTTTGGTCGAAATACGTGAGAAAGCAAGGGCGAACGCTGAGGAGCGTCTTCTCGATTTATTACTTCCTCCGGCACCGCCCCCGCCTGCAACAACTATTGCGGATGGCGTTCCAGTTGAAACGGAATCGATTAACGGCACGCGCGAAAAAATCCGTGCTCAATTGCGAGATGGTCGACTCGACAAGCGAATAGTCGATGTCGAAGCGACGGATTCTTCAGTGCCTTCATTTGAAATTATTGCTGGAACATCGGCAGAAGAGATCGATGTCAAGATGAAGGACATGCTTCCTGGATTATTTCAAGGACGTAACCGAAAACGCCGTCTGCGTGTGCCTGAAGCCATTGAACATTTAGCTAGAGAAGAAGAGCAGAAGCTGGTTGATATGGAAAGTGTCAGTCGTTCAGCGATTGAGAGGGTAGAGCAGTCTGGCATTATTTTTGTGGATGAGATTGACAAAATCGCTGGTCGGGAAGGTGCTCAAGGACCGGATGTGAGCCGTGAAGGGGTACAGAGAGACATTTTGCCGATTGTTGAAGGGACCACCGTTAATACAAAGCACGGTATGGTGCGTACAGATCATATTTTGTTCGTCGCGGCCGGAGCGTTTCATCTTTCTAAGCCTTCGGATTTGATACCAGAATTACAAGGTCGTTTTCCGATCCGAGTTGAGCTTGAAGCACTTGAAACCGAAGATTTTGTTCGTATCTTGACGGAACCGAAAGGCGCACTTGTCACGCAGTATCGTGCATTAATGGGGACCGAAGGACTTGACGTGAGTTTTACAGATGGGGCCGTGCGACGGGTGGCGGAGTATGCGAGTTTGGTGAATGAGCGGAGTGAGAACATTGGTGCCCGTCGTCTTCATACGGTTATGGAGAAATTGCTAGACGAGATATCGTTTGAAGCTCCGGATATGAGCGAGTCGACGGTTGTCATCGATGAGGCTTATGTGGACCGGATGTTGTCCGAAATCGTAAAGAACGAAGATCTTTCCCGTTACATCCTGTGACCTTTTATAGAGAGACTGTCCGCTTTGCCGTGACCTCGCTGACTCTGGTCGTCACAGTGGCCTGCGGCATGAAGGGACCGCCACGTCCGCCAGTCAGTATTGTTCCATCGCAGATCGACTTACTGGATATTGCCAGAGTGACAGATCGGGTTTATCTGACTTTTCAGATCCCGGCCAGTGATTCTGACGGAGATAGCCCAGGAGATATTGAACGCGTGGAGGTCTACGGCGTGACAACCCAACCAACGTTGGACCGTCCGGCTGAAGAGTTTTCTGAGGATTGGCTTGATGCGGCGACTCTTGTAGCAAGTATTCCGATTCGGCCCCCCGGGATAACACCGCCGGAAGTCTTAATAGATTCAAATGACGCTGAAAGTGAAAATGACTCGTTTCGCAATCGTTTTGACGACGGTTTTGTGGGACAAGGTGAATTAGTTACGGTCGTTGAGCGGTTGACGCCGGAGAGCTTTATTCCTGTTGTCATTGACGACGACGACGACGACGAGGAGGAGGAGGAGGAGGAGGAGGCAAGCAGACTTTTGCCCGTTGCCTTTGTCGCACCTCCAATTCCGATGCCAGCAATTCGGTCTTATGTTGCATTTGGAGTCTCATCTAGAAGGCGCGAAGGTGACCCGTCGCCGATGGCCATAGTGCCATTAACTGAGCCACCTGAGTCTCCGTTGCCCGTGACAGTGACGTACACAGCTGACTCTGTCAGTGTGCAATGGGAGGAACCGGAATCCTTTCGCTACCTTATCCAGCCGGACCAGCCGGACGGAGAACTCTTGGAGTCCGCGCCAGTTCTAGACATTAGCGCGGCTTCCGAGTATGTCGTCCTTGATTTGGCGAATATGGAAGACCCTGATTTTGAACGTCCAAAAGCTCTTGAAGAGCCGCAGTCAGTGAGGATATTTACAGATGCCACGATTGAATTTGGGACGACTGCGTGTTATGCCGTGCAGACGCTTGAACATGTCACTGAGGATCTTGAGATATACGGGAATCCGTCGCCAGCCACTTGTGTAGTGTTTATGGACACGTTCCCACCAACGCCTCCGACAGGACTAATTGCTGTTGCCGATGCCGGTTCGATTAATCTAGTTTGGGACGAGAATGCGGAGTCTGACATTGGTGGTTACTTGATCTTGCGTGGATTAGTTTCAGAGGGGGTAGCCCAACTGCTAACACCAGAACCCGTTAAAGACCCGACGTATCGAGACACCTCGGTTGTGTCCGGAGAGCAATATGTCTACCAGGTAATCGCTGTTGATAGTGTTGTGCCGCGAAACGCCAGTCAGCCATCAGCGCAGATTGTTCAGACGGCACGGTAGCGAAAGGAACGTGGAATTGTTATGGATCGTTTGTATCGAGTAGAGCGACGGAGGTCAACACGCACATCGACACGATGCTACGTGATTGAGCGCAGTAACTGTTGGTATGAACTCAAAGGTGAAATCTTTACGGGTTACGAAGTCGGTTCGCAGTTGGATGCCGAAGAGGTGTCAGTGGCCCAGGTGTTACCTCCGGTCATGCCGTCTAAAATTGTTGCAGTAGGTTTGAATTATCGAGACCACGCGAAGGAAATGAATAAGACATTACCAGATGAGCCCTTGATTTTCCTCAAGCCCTCAACTGCGGTTGTTGGTCCTTTGGATGAAATTATCTTGCCAGTCGGTGCGGGTCGTGTCGACCATGAAGCCGAACTCGGTATTGTGATTGGGAAAACAGCTCATAATGTATCTGCGGATTGTGCGCAGGATTATGTTCTAGGGCTGACTTGTGTGAATGATGTTACCGATAGAGACTTACAGAGGCGTGATGTGCAATACACGCGTGGAAAAGGATTTGACACGTTTGCGCCCATCGGACCGGCGATTGCCGTTGATCTCGATGGGTCAGCGCTTAACATAGAGTCAGCAGTGAATGGAGATCTTCGGCAGTCGTCTAACACTCGGGAGTTAATTTTCCCATTGGAACAGTTGGTTGAATTTGTGACCGGCGTGATGACCTTGCTACCCGGCGACATTATTTCAACGGGAACACCATCTGGCGTGGGACCTTTGCGGGCGGGAGACCGCGTGACTGTTAAAGTTGAAGGTGTGGGGGAACTGATTAATGACGTCGTCTCCGACGAAAGGAGTGGACGGTGAAGCTATTCGTGGACAGTGCAAACGTAGGGACAATCGAAGGCCTTGTGCCTCTTCGGATTGTTGATGGAATAACAACGAATCCGTCGTTGCTGGCTAAGGAAGAAGGCGATCCGGCGGACACGCTTCGACGGATTTGTGAGACGGTAAATGGACCGGTGAGTGCCGAAGTAGTGACGACTGATGCAGAGGCGATGATTGACGAAGGACGGCAATTAGCTGCTATCCACGAACATATTGTTGTCAAGGTGCCTTTCGGGCAGGAAGGTGTGAAGGCCTGTGCGGTACTTGCTAGTGAGGGAATTCGTGTAAATGTCACACTGGTTTTCTCAGCGTCCCAGGCTTTACTTGCTGCCAAGGTGGGTGCAACATTTGTAAGTCCTTTCGTGGGACGACTTGATGACTTGGCAACGGACGGTATGGACTTGATTGGGCAGATAGTTGAAATTTATGAGAATTATGAGTTTCCAACTGAAGTGCTCGTCGCGAGTGTGCGCGGTCCGTTGCATGTCGTTGAGGCAGCCCGTATGGGTGCGGATATTTGCACCTGTCCGCCAAAAGTCATTGATATGCTCTTTACGCATCCGTTGACTGATATCGGATTAAAGAAATTTCTCGAAGATTGGGAAAAAGCTCAGGTGCTTAAGGCATAGTGGATAAAAGGTCTCTTCTTTCGGATTACGAACAGCAAGCCGAACTTGGTGGTGGAGTGGAGCGTCGCCAACGCCAGCATGATGCCGGCAAGCTCACCGCCAGAGAGCGGATGGAGCTTTTTTTTGATGTCGGTACGTTCAGGGAAATTGACAAGCTGGTGACCCATCGATGCCGAGATTTTGGAATGGAATCTCAGCAAATCCCAGGAGACGGCGTTGTGGCCGGTCATGGTGAAGTTGGCGGTCGTCTAGTCTACGGCTTTGCCCAGGATTTTACGGTGTTCGGAGGTTCGTTATCTGAAACTAATGCGGCCAAGATCGTAAAGATCATGGATCTCGCTATGAAGAATGGTGCACCAATAGTTGGTTTGAATGATTCTGGCGGTGCGCGAATCCAAGAAGGTGTTGCTTCTTTAGCAGGTTATGCAGATATCTTCCTTCGTAACACATTAGCGTCAGGTGTTGTTCCTCAGGTATCCGCAATTATGGGACCTTGCGCAGGCGGTGCTGTTTATTCACCGGCCATTACTGATTTTACGGTTATGGTTGAAAACACGAGCTATATGTTTGTCACTGGACCTGATGTAATCAAGACGGTTACGCATGAGGACGTGACTAAAGATGAACTAGGCGGTGCTATGACGCACAATGCTAAAAGTGGCGTAGCTCATTTTTCCGTGCCGTCAGATCAGGACTGTCTTGCGTTGTTAAGGCGTTTGCTTGGCTATTTGCCTAGTAATAACCTTGACGATCCCCCTTATGTTGAAACAGATGATCCGATCGATCGTGAGGATTCAGCGCTTGATCGTATTATTCCGGAAGCACCGAACCAGCCGTATGACATGCTCGAGGTTATTCGGGCGGTGGCCGACGATGGAGAGTTTCTTGCCGTGCACCAATATTTTGCTGCAAATCTTGTGGTGGGATTTGCTCGGTTCGGTGGGAGGCCTGTTGGAGTTGTCGCGAATCAGCCTGCGCATCTAGCAGGAGTGCTCGATATCGACGCATCTGTCAAGGGAGCACGATTTGTACGATTTTGCGATGCATTTAATATTCCGTTATTGACTTTTGAGGATGTGCCAGGATTTCTCCCAGGCACTCAGCAGGAATATGGTGGAATTATTCGGCATGGAGCCAAGTTACTTTATGCGTTTGCGGAAGCGACAGTTCCGAAGGTCACTGTGGTCACACGCAAAGCGTACGGTGGCGCCTATTGCGTGATGTCTAGTAAACATATTCGAACCGATATTAATTATGCTTGGCCGACAGCTGAAATCGCAGTAATGGGCCCAGAGGGGGCCGTAAATATTTTGTACAAGCGGGAACTTGAGGCAGCCGAAGACCCAGACAACCTGCGATCGGTCCGTGTGGAGGAATTTCGAAATAAACTGGCAAACCCGTTTGTGGCTGCTGGTCGAGGGTTTCTCGATGAAGTAATTGCTCCACGTTCGACGCGAGCTCGCATTATTTCTGCCTTCAAAAGCCTTGAAGGAAAACGAGACAAAAACCCGCCGAAGAAACACGGCAATATTCCTCTCTAAATCCTGTTAAGTGCTACACTCGTCAGTAGATGCGCCTTCCACGTTCTTCTGATTAGCGCTACCGGGAAGGTCATGTTTATGAAGGTTCTGATAGCCAATCGAGGTGAAATAGCTGTTCGGCTCATGCGTGCTTGTCACGAGCATGATGTTGCCACAGTGGCGGTCTATGCCGAGTGCGATCGGCAATCTCCTCATGTGCGTTACGCTGGCCAAGCGGTTTCCCTGGGCGCTAATGAACCAGTCCACAGCTATCTTTGTGTCGATAAGATTATTGCTGCCGCTCATCAGACTGGAGCTGACGCGATTCACCCGGGATATGGTTTTTTGGCTGAGAACGCGTCATTTGCGAGAGCGGTTACCACTGCAGGACTGACCTTTATCGGTCCATCGGCTGATGTCATTGATTTAATGGGTGGGAAAGTTGCTGCGCGGGTGGCAGCGTCGAGGGCCAATTTTCCAACAGTTCCTGGCACCGAAGGGGCTATTCCTGAGGATTCTACTGAGACAGAACTTCAGGCGCTTGGGGATGCTGTTGGCTATCCGCTTTTCGTGAAAGCGGTGGCAGGTGGTGGCGGTAAAGGGATGCGACTTGTGCGCACCCAGGATTTGTTATTGCGGGCTATTGAATCTGCGCGGTCTGAAGCCACCTCTGCATTTGGAAATGGGGCGGTTTATCTTGAACGTTGTATTGAAAAGGGACGACATATCGAGGTACAGGTGCTCTCCGACCATCATGGTACGGTTGTGCCATTTGTTGAGCGAGAATGTTCCATCCAGCGACGTCATCAAAAAGTTATTGAAGAGTCGCCGTCTCCGGTAATTACGGAGAAGACACGGCGAGCCCTCGCGGAGGCCGCCATACGGTTAGCTTCAAGCGTTGGCTACACCAATGCCGGAACGATCGAATGTTTATATGACGAATGTTCTGAGGAATTTTATTTCCTTGAAATGAATACTCGACTTCAGGTTGAGCATCCCGTTACGGAGATGGTAACCGGGATCGATCTGGTTCGTTGGCAACTCCGGATTGCTCAGGGTGAATCACTGACGATAGATCCTGAGCGAGCCCTTACGCCGGATGGACACGCCTTTGAGTGTCGTGTGTATGCGGAAGATCCTGCAGCCGGGTTTATGCCGAGTCCTGGCCTGCTTGAGATTTACCACGAACCGTCGGGACCAGGCATTCGCGTAGATGCTGGCGTGGAAGCTGGGTTTGAAGTGCCAATGTTTTACGACTCAATGGTGTCGAAGGTTATTTCGCATGCGGTTGATCGTCGCCATGCCATCGAGCGAATGATTCGTGCTCTTAGCGAATATGACATTAGCGGCGTACCAACGACGATCCCTCTTTTTAAGTGGCTTTTTGAAGATGCTGATTTTGTGGCAGGCCATTTCGACACAACCTATCTTGATCGTGTTTTGGAGAAATCTGACAGTACATCCTTTCTATGTTCAACAGACGATCGCTTGAGCGAGCAACTTGTAGTTATGGCGGCGGCCATTTCCGTTGCTGTTAATGGGTTTTGCTTGAATTCAAGCCAGTCGACTTCTGGCGAATCAAGTAACTGGCGGCGTGTGGCTCGGACAGAAGCTTTGAAGTAGAGATACTGACTCATGCGGATGGAAATCGAGGTTAACGGCTCTATACACGAAGTGATGGTTGAGGCTGTTATCGGGCATAAAGATCGCTTTGTTGTGTCATGGGCTGGTGAGCGGCATGAAGTTGATACGTCTGTCGTGACTCGTGATCGTTATGGAGTGTTGCTTTCTTTGCTCCAGGCGGATGGGAACGCCAAGGGATTTCAGGCCCGTTGCAGTGCGGTTGACCGGAATGGTGCGATGACTGTTCGGGTCAGTGGTACTGAGCAAAAGGTCCTGATCAATGGCAGTAGGTCAAGAGTAGCGAGCACGGATAGCAGTGAGAGTCATGGCGGGCGTTTGACTGCGCCTATGCCGGGTAAAGTTGTTCGCGTTTTGGTTGCACCGGGAGATGAAGTTGACGCGCATCAACCGCTCGTCGTCGTCGAAGCGATGAAGATGGAGAATGAATTGACAGCTGCGTGTGCAGGTACAGTGATTGATGTGGCGGTCTCCGAAGGAGACTCGGTGGAATCAGGACGGTTGCTTATTGTGATTGAGTAAAGGCAGGCGGTTGATGGGAGATAAGCGGTTGGCCAACGACTCTCGTGATCGCGAGAAACCTGACGTCGAATCAGACGGTAACGGTTTGGTCGAGTTGTGTTCAGAGACTGACTCGACTCGACGGTGGTGGTCCCGGTCCGGCACCTTCTTGTGGAGATACGGTCGTTATTTCGCCATGGTGTTTGTCGCACTAGTGGCCGCTGGCCTGGTTTCGGTAGTGACTATTGACTTAGGGCCTTCCTTACGGTCCCAAGCGGAAGACGGACTTTCTGGGCAAATTGATCGGCCGGTTAGCATCGGTCGTATAGCGGCCTATATTTTCCCAGGTCAATTCTTAGTCGAAGATATTGTGATCGGCGGACGAACTTCAGAAGAACGCCCATTTTTTGTTGCAGACCGTGTCGTGGTCACGACGGATTGGCTCCCTTTGCTGCAGGGAGAGGTTTTCGTTGACGCCGTCGATATTCAGGGTTGGCGGATGCTTGTTGAGAGTTTCGAAGGTGGTGGGCACACTTTTCCCAGAGTTGTCAGTCGGCGAGACGATAGTACGCGAGATACAGTCGAAGTCTCTCGATCGGCTGAAGATGGGGAGCGGCGAAGAAGTTTTGTGACGACCGTGAAGTATCTACGTGCACATGAGGGCGAGTTTGTTTATGAGGACCACGGAGCTCCGTGGAGCATTGTCGCGACCAATATTGATCTATCGATGACTAACGACGCAGGATACGGTGGCCATGCGTCCTTTCATGGTGGAACAGTCCAGATTAAAGATTTTGAGCCGATGACGGCAACGTGGGAGTCAGCATATGCACTAGACGGCGGCCTTGTCAGTCTTACGGATATGCGCTTAGAAATGGACGGCGTTGAGGCAACGCTTGATGGCACAGTCGACCTTTTGAACTGGCCGGATGCGCAAATCGCTATTAGGGACTCCTTAATTGATGCGCCAACAATGAAAGACGTGTTTTTTGCTCAGGATAATTTCACGACAACTGGTGATGCTGTCTTCATTGGTGATTGGCACCTGTTCGATGGTGGCCACGAATTAGCCGGATCGTTTACTAGCGAGAATTGGACTTTTCAAGGACTTGATTTCCCCGCTTTTGACGGCGACCTGATATGGACACGCGATTTCTTTGAGATTACACGGGCTAAATCAAGATTTTATGAAGGTGACCTTCAATTTTCGTATGCCATGCAACCTCTTGGCAGCGAAGAAAGGTCTTTTTCAACATTTTCACCTCGTGTTGATGGTGTGGAGTTATTTCCATTGTTTGACGCGATCGGTATTTCTGGTATTCGACCGCTTGGAACTGTTGATGGCGAGGTACTTCTCGAATGGCCAACTGACAATTTTGATGATCGAAGGGGCCACGCGTCATTGAAATTTATGCCGGTCAACGACGTGCCACTCCAGTCACTTACGGTCCGTCCTGAAAGGAGTCGTGTCGGATGGGGTTATGCAGAACGTCCCTTTAGTCCTGAGGGTGCCCCGTGGCAGTTTCCGCTCGGGGGCGAGATCTATATGAATTTTGGTCCTGAAAGAATCGATGTCTCATCGAGCTGGATTGCGACACCTCTCACAGCAGTTACATTCGATGGATGGACGCAGTGGGGTAATGAATCCCACATTCCTTTTGAAGTCAAGAGTGCCGATTGGCAAGAAAGCGATCGTCTGATGGTGGCATTTATGACGGCTTTCAATCGTGAGACAGGGGAACTTGACGTTGCTGGGTATGGCGATCTTTCTGGCGTTATGTCTGGTGACTTTTTGAGTCCGCGTATCGATGCCACGTTCGATGGCGATGATGTTTATGCATGGAATGTCGACTGGGGCCATGGCTCCGGCGAACTCATTGTCGAGGAAGGTTTTCTCGATGTCTCAAACGGATTGTTTCTTGATGCGGATTCTAGTCTTCATGTCAACGGTCGATTCGCGCTTGGACCGCCACCAGAGGGTGAGGAAGAAATCAATGCAAGCTTTGAGATAGATGGTATTCCTGCGCAATATCTTCGCGATGCGTTCAGTCTCGAAGGCTATCCAATCGATGGTCCCTTGTATGGCGACATTCGACTATACGGGGCTTATCGTAGGCCTTATGGTTTTGGGCGTCTGCGTATTGGCGAAGGCACGGCATACGGAGAGACGTTTGAGCAGACTGACGCCGGTCTCAGGTTTGAAGGCGATGGTGTGTGGCTGGATGGTTTGACTGTCTCCAAGGGATTTGGAGAGGTGACGGGGGCGATGTATGTGCGTTGGGACGGTACGTATTCTGTTAATGCGGATGCAAGAAATCTCGATCTTATGACGTCTCGCGTATTCGAGCGACCCGGTGCCGAGGTAGGTGGGTTATTAGACTTTTCAATTTCTGGTGTCGGTGCCTTTGATGATCCGAGCTACGAGATTCGCGGGACGATGACGGATCTATCTATTGAGGGAGCCGTTGTTGGTCAGGTTTCCGGTCGGTTAGATGTAGGTGGCATGGCCATGGCTGTTGAACTTGAGGCAGCTTCGCCGACATTGGCTGTTTCTGGTTCGGGGCGAATCGAATTAACAGAGAGTAGCGAGTCAGAATTGCGCTTTCGGGTCACTAATACGACGCTCGATCCGTTTGTGCGAACGTTGCAGCCGGACCTGCCGGAAGAAACTACGGTGACTGCGAGTGGAACGATTCTAGTTGAAGGACCATTGTCCGATCCTGACCAAATGCGTATTGACGCGACGGTCGAGCAACTTGATTTAACGTTATTTGATTACAGCATTACGAATGAAGGTGTTGTACGCCTGTTGGTCGATCGGAACGTGGTCAGTGTGTCCGATATGCATTTACAAGGGGAAGGAACGGCGCTTGATTTGACCGGTGACATTGCGCTGTCTGACAGGCGGTTGTTGCTGAGCGCCAACGGAGACGCGAGTCTCGGTATTCTGCAGGGATTTTTCGCGGATGTTCGTGGAAGTGGCACGATGCAGCTAGAAGCTACGGTGGAGGGAGCTTTCGACGAACCGATACTTACTGGTGAGGCCAGAATTACCAATGGTCGTCTTCGCCATTTCTCACTACCTCATTCACTGGATGCGTTGCAGGGACGTGTGGTTTTTGAACCAGGTGGCATGAGGCTTGATGAACTGTCGGGGCAATTTGCTGGTGGGGTGATGCAGTTCGGTGGGCGAATCGGCATGGAAGGGTACCGAATTGGAAATCTTGGTATCACGGCGAGTCTGGAGAACTCAGCGTTACGCCTTGAAGATATTCGGTCGCGTGTCAATGCCGAGCTGACTCTACGTGGTTCCTTAGACGAGCCAATTCTGGGTGGCGTGATTAATGTTGAAGATGCCATCTGGCTTGAGTTTTTTCAGGCTCAAGGAGGTTTTATTAACCTTTCTAGTTTGGTTGCCGCGGAAGACGTGGGCGCGGAGGTTGCCATCCCTTTGCAATACGACCTTCGTGTTTCAGCGCCATCCACTCTTCGTATTTCTGATAATCGTGCTCAGATCGTTGCGAGTGCTGATATCTCTATTCGTGGGACGTACGACCAGCCTGCATTACTTGGTAATGTCGAACTTGAGCGTGGACAAATTTATTTCGAAGGTAATCGGTATCGTCTGACTCGAGGAAATGTTGGATTCTCTAACCCGACAAGCATAGAACCGTTTTTTGATGTCGAAGTAGAAACTGATATTCGCGTGCCAGGGCAAACGTATCGTGTGACGCTTGGCTTAAGTGGTACTTTTGACCGACTCGACTCTCCGACGCTTGAGTCAGATCCACCGCTACAACAGTTTGAGATTATTGGTTTATTGCTCGGCGACGTTCGTGACCCGCAGCAGGCAGAGATTCGCACGCTGAGAGCTCGTGAAACGTCTCAACAGGAGCTTCTCCAGGCTGCAGGAGCTCGTCTACTAACAAGTCCGATTTCTTCTGGTGTAGGCGGGGTTATGCAGCGTTCGTTCGGCGTGGATACCTTTGAAATTGTTCCCTCGCTTGATGACCCGGCTACACAGCAATCAACGCAGCTCATTCCGACCGCGCGGGTACTTATTGGTCGACGTATATCCGAACGGGCACACGTAACGTTTTCCCGGGCAGTCAGCGGAAATAATCAAGACCTTATAGTTATCCTAGAGTACGACGCAACAGAACGATTGTCTTGGGTGTTGTCCCAGAACGAAGATCGTACTTATGCGCTCGACTTTCGAGTCAGGCACGCCTTCTGATGTCGTGGCGCTCGTTGATTGGTATTTCCGCTCTCGTTTGTTTGGCGAGTCCGGTCTCGGCGGCTTCCGATATCAATAGATTCATTGGTCAGCAGGTCGTTGAAATTGAGTTTGTATCAAATGGGGTGCAGATTCGGGACTCAGCGGTTTTTGATTTGATTGAAACCGCTGTCGGTGAACCGCTCAGGATAAGTGAGGTGCGGGAAAGCTTAACGCATCTTTTTAGTCTGGGACGGTACGGTGGTATCTCGGTGAATGCGCATGAGCGTGATGGTGGTGTTGCACTGTCCTACCAGTTACAGGTTTTCAGCGTTATTGATCGGGTGGAGTTGATCGGTAACACCGAGTTGTCTAATGAAGAGCTAAGTCGCGAGGTTGTTCGGAATCATGGAGAAATTTTCTCTGAGAATGTGGTTAGCGAGGTTGTCGAGACAGTACGGAATTACTATGCGCGGCGAGGGTATTTTGACGCAGTCATTGAAGCCGATATTAGACGTACGCCACGAGTTAATACGCTTCGCATAGCGGTGAGCGCTGGTGCCCGTATTCGTGTGAACCGGTGGTTAATCACCGGTGTCGCATCGGCGTCGCTTAATAGCCGTCTTCGAGAGCGCTTAAGCCTGCAAGATGGGGATTTTTATGACGGCTTAGTTCTTGACCAACGGCTCAACGAATACGAAACTGAGCTTCGTAGCCTCAGATACTATGAAGCACGCCTTTCTCATTCGATTGAACGCCGAGACGGCACGGCGTCGATTGATGTAAGGCTGTCTGTTTACCGAGGTCCCCGTATTAACGTGATATTTGATGGGGACGAGGTGCCAAATGCGACGGTAGAAGACTTGGTTCCTGTTGCGCGCGAAGCCAGCGTTGACGAAGATTTACTCGAGGATGCCGACCTTCTTATTGTTAACTATTTGAGGTCACTTGGGTACCGCGATGCCGAAGTGACGCACACACGGAATGGCGCCGACGACGAAATATCGATCGTTTTTTCGGTTCATCGAGGTCCGCTTTACCGTGTGGCCGACGTTCTTATCCAAGGAAATGAGAATGTTTCAGCAGACATACTTTTAGGGCTTATAGATCTACCTGCGGGGGAACCGTTTGTTGACGACAACCTTGATGCAGGGCTTGCCACGATTGAAGAGTTGTACCAGCGGAGAGGGTTTACGACTGTCCGCGCAGCGAGTTCACGTGTTGATGCGGTTTCCGTATCTGAACCCGTCTTCGGCGAGGTTTGGCAAACGGTCAATCTGATAGTGGAAGAAGGGCCACGCATGACCGTCGGCTCGGTAGTGTTTGAGGGTGTCCAGGCATGGCCCGTAGAGCAACTTCATGAAACGGTTACTGCCACCGTTGGGGGGGCGTTTTATGGATTGCAGATTATTGATGATCGCGACGTGCTTCTTCGGCGTTATCTCAATGATGGATATGAGCAAGTTGCGATCGATGTGGATACGAGTTTTTCGGATGATCTTACTGAGGCGGATGTGACTTTTCGCATTACGGAAGGCTACCAGGTAATCGTTGACCATGTGTTGATTGTGGGTAACGAGCAAGTCGACGCCGAAACAATTCGTCAGGAACTTACCCTGGTGTCGGGAAGCGCTCTTGGTCTTGATGATGTTGCTGAGACGAGACGCCGGCTGAATGCGCTCGGGATGTTCCGCCGACTTGACATCCGAGAATTTAGTCATGGGCAAGTCGAACGTCGCGATCTGATTATTGAGGTAGAGGAAGCCCCGGCGACTACCTTGGCTTATGGAGGAGGTCTTGAAGCATCGCAGCGACTTCGTCGCGCGGCGAGCAGCACGGGTGGTTCGGCTGTAGAGCGCATAGAGTTTGCGCCGCGGGGGTCGTTGCAGATCGGTCGTCGTAATCTATGGGGTAAGAATCGATCGATTAATTTATTTACGCGCGTGAGTGTGAGACGAAAGAATGATTTGGTCAGCAGTAATGTTTCGGAGAGTTCTCAAACACTGGGGTTTAACGAATATCGCGTGCTTGCCACGTATCGTGAACCACGGTCATTTAGTTTCGGATGGGACGTGTTGGTGTCGAGTTATGTCGAGCAGACTATTAGACCTGGGTTTGATCTATTTAGTCGCGGTGTTACTGCCCAGATGATTGCAAATTCGGGGGATGCTGCAACTACGACGGTTGGCTACCGTCTCGGAGCTAATGACACCTCGAATCGCCAGCTCAATCTCGAAGATAGCAATATTGTCGATCGGTTATTTCCAGAGGTTCGCCTTTCTTCTTTTCGTGTGAGCCGCCTTCGCGATACACGGGATGATCCATTTGATCCATCGCGTGGTACGGCAATCGTTATGGAGACAGAACTAGCCTCTCGTGCTATCGGTTCGGCGATCGGGTTTTCGAAGTCTTTCGTTTCGGGCTCTATTTTTAAGGAGTTAGGTCAGTCATCGAGGGTCGTATTTGCAGCTGGTTCACGTCTTGGGCTGGCCTGGGGCTTTCCTCAGACATTGCCGTTAGATGTTGAAGGCGCGTCTGTGAAGATGAGGCGGACGTTAGCTCTTCCTTTGAGCGAGCGTTTCTTTGCCGGCGGAGATACGACCGTTCGTGGCTATGCTCTCGATCGATTGGGAGAACCGAGCCGAAATCCTGGTGGCACTATTGACCAGGATGGGTTTCCCCAAGGCGGGAATGCAATGATTATTGTCAATACAGAGCTTCGCGTGAGACTTACGGGAACATTGGGGCTGGTGACTTTTCTCGATGCTGGAAATGTTTATGCTGAAGTTCAGCGGTTGAGTCTTCGGCGGCTTCGAAGTGGCGCCGGTTTTGGGATACGCTATAGTTCACCCGTAGGTCCAATCCGTGTCGATCTCGGTTTTAAACTCGGGGAACGGTACTTTTTTGGCGACGAAACGAGTCGGACACAGGAACCACTTACTGCACTGCATATCAGCATTGGGCAAGCTTTTTAGTTTCCTGTTCGCAGTGCTCGTCGTTACGACGGTGTCGGTGTCGTCGCAGCAACTCGATCAGATACTCGCTGTGGTTTCGGGGCAGGTTATTTTACGTTCGGATGTTCGTGCCTTCCTTGAACTTGATTTGGTTGACAAGATAGAGAGTTCGGAGCCAATAGAGGCAGACCAGTATTACGTTACGAAGTTAATTGAGCGGAAACTTGCGCTCGATGAGGCCAATCGATACCGGACTTCGATGCCGGCGTCAGAGGAAGTGGAAGAGGAAATAGGAGTTATTCAAGGCCGTCTAGGGGGAGAGTTAGCCTTGAGCGAGTTTCTTCTTTCGGTTGGTTTGGGACTGTCTGATCTTAGACAAATTCTTCAGGATAATATACGTATTGAGCGGTACGTTAGCGAACGTTTCGGTGACGCTAGTCAACTGAGGGAATCTGATCTAGTCAGTTATTTTTCAGAGAATAGAGACTTTTTTACAGTGTCTGGTCGGACAGTTGAATTCAATGAAGTGCGTGAGGTTGTTCGTTCGAGGTTGTGGTCAGAACAACGTGAGTTGCTTGTCAAGGAGTGGTTGACTGACCTTACACGAAGAGGAGAGGTCGTTCGTTTTGAGCCGTAGATCTAATCTTTGCACTACGAGATGTTTAGAGTGATTGGGCGGCACTGATCGCAAGAATGACTTCGAGCAGGTTAAATCCCGAATGGCTAACCATTGAGGTGACGGCGTTACCTCTTGATAAGTAAAGCAATCCCCAAAACGCACCGAGCATTCCTGTCATGATGACAGCGTCCCAGCCTTGAAGGCGATGCCCTAATCCGAACAGGATACTGAACAGTATTAAACCCAACCAACCACCCCCCAGGTGCTGTTCAAAGCGTCGCAAAATGAACGCTCTCTGTAGTTCTTCTCTGAATCCACCCGCTATCACTACGACAAGGCCGAATAAGATCGCCCGCTGAGGAGTATTGATCATGGCCTCTAGTGGGTTACTTGCTGCGTTACTGAGTGTTGGGGCGACGGTGCGAATCAACAAGAGTCCCCCGATTGAGAAGATGACGAGTAGCGGTGTCAGTATCAGGCCGAGTCCGATCTCGGGTAGGACAGATTTTTTGTTAACGATAAGAGAGTGTATCGATTCACCATGTTTTTTAAGGAAATAATTTATCAGGCCGACTAAAAGTAGGGCGTCAACTAGAGATAACGTAACAATGTAGCTAAACGACAATTGTCCGTCACTGGAAGTGGCGTTCATTCCCAGGCCTTGCAAAATCAGTACTAGGGCAAACTGTGTTGGGAAACCTGAGCATATGATGACTTGCGTTAGCGCAGAACTAATGCTGTTGGGATCTAGTTGTTCAGGGGTATCACAAATTTTGTTGCAGGGTAATTTCTTGAAGTTATCTTCCACTGACGGAGATGCTAAACGTTCTTTTTCGATGCGTCTTGCGCTGGTAGCTTTTTTGTCGACGAAATTTTACAGATACTCGATTACTTTCGACTTATTTTTGGCTCAAGGGGCCAATATCTTGCGCGTTTATCAAAACGACCACACTATATCTGGTGGTTTTTCTTGACACCGAACCAGTCTAGTCTCATAGTAGGCCCTTAGCGCGAAAACGGTTAGTCGGGGCGTCCCCATGATTTTCGTTGTTGGTTCTTTGGGCAATGACCGACGCCGTTTTTTGTGTTGTTGTACTGGTTAGTCGCTAGGTGATTAATTTTTCCTGTATGGATATTGATCGCCACTCGTTCGGAGGAGAAGATGGCAAGAGCCGAAGCCCACGATTCAGATACACATTCGTTGTCGCAACAAACACAAAACATGTCGCATGGAGCGGGATTAGAGTTCCCGAGGGTGTTCAGTCGTGCGGATACAGATCCATTTGATGAATGTGAATGGGAGGTTCGGTCGGCCGTAATTGGCAGTGAGCGTGGCGAGGTCGTGTTTGAACAGCGGGATGTGGAGATACCCAAGTCGTGGTCTCAGACAGCGACGAATATCGTGGTCTCGAAGTACTTCCGTGGACAACTGGGTAGTGCCGAGCGCGAGTCGAGTGTGCGCCAGTTGATCGGGCGTGTTGTCGATACGATTACGAAGTGGGCTGAAGAGCAGGAATATTTTGCTGGCAGTGATGATCTCAGTGCATTTAGTGATGATCTGAAATATTTACTTGTGAATCAGAAAGCAGCTTTCAATAGTCCTGTTTGGTTTAACTGTGGCTTTGAGTCGGCACCTCAGTGTTCAGCCTGTTTTATTAATTCAGTCGATGACACCATGGAATCGATTCTCACATTGGCGAAGACAGAAGGTATGTTGTTTAAGTTTGGGTCTGGAACTGGCAGTAATTTGTCTGCGATCAGGTCGTCACGGGAAGTCCTTGCTGGTGGTGGCACCGCATCTGGCCCGGTTTCTTTTATGAAGGGGTACGATGCCTTTGCGGGTGTCATTAAGTCTGGCGGCAAGACGCGCCGAGCTGCCAAGATGGTGATTCTCAATGCGGAACATCCTGACATTGTTGATTTTATTAACTGCAAGGTGGATGAAGAGCGGAAAGCATGGGCGTTGATTGATGCTGGGTACGACGGTTCATTTACGGGTCCAGCGTATGCATCTGTTTTTTTTCAAAACTCGAACAATAGCGTTCGTGTCACCGATGACTTTATGCGATCGGCGCTTGATGGCGGAGAGTGGCAGACTCGAGCGGTCACAGATGGTCGCGTTATGGATACCTACGACGCAAACGAATTGCTTCAGATGATTTCTGAGGGTACTCACGTTTGCGGCGACCCTGGTATGCAGTTTGATACGACAATTAATGATTGGCACACCTGCCCGAACACGAATCGTATTAATGCATCTAATCCGTGTTCTGAATATATGTTCCTAGATGATTCAGCATGCAATCTTGCATCCATCAATCTAATGCAATTTGTTAAAGATGGCGACCGCGGTGAATTCGATGTTGAGAAATTTTGCGCGGCCGTTCGAACCTTAATTACGGCTCAGGAGATTATTGTTGGAAATGCAAGTTATCCGACACCAGCGATCGGTCGAAATAGTCACGATTATCGACCACTAGGACTTGGATATGCGAATTTAGGAGCACTGCTCATGTCACGTGGTGTCCCATATGACAGTGACGAAGGAAGAGATTATGCAGGTGCAATTACTGCATTAATGACTGGCGAAGCATACGCACAATCCTCGAGAATTTCGAGGGACTGCGGTGGCCCTTTTGAGGGTTTTCGTAAGAACGAGCAACCGTTTCTTCGCGTGATGCGAAAGCATCAAGCAGCAATGAAAGACGTGAACCAAGCGCACGTGCCGGTGGATTTATTTGAGGCGGCAAATCAAGCGTGGAACGATGTAGTAGAGCTTGGTGAAAACTATGGATACAGAAATGCTCAAGCAACGGTTCTTGCCCCGACAGGGACTATCGGGTTCATGATGGATTGTGACACTACTGGTGTTGAGCCTGATATTGCGTTGGTCAAATATAAGAAGCTTGTTGGTGGTGGTTTGATGAAGATTGTTAACCATACAGTTCCAATGGCACTGGCACGCTTGGGATACAGCAAGGATCAAGTTAACGATATCGTTAAGTATATTGACGATCAGGAAACCATTGAAGGAGCGCCACACATTGAGGACGAGCATTTGGCTGTTTTTGACTGCGCGTTTAAGGCAGCAAATGGATCTCGGTCTATTCACTATATGGGACATGTGAAGATGATCGGTGCAACTCAGCCGTTCATTTCCGGTGCTATTTCAAAAACGATCAATGTCCCCACGGAAGCAACAATAGATGACATTAAGCAGGCTTACGCTGATGCGTGGCGTCTTGGGACAAAGGCCGTGTCAATTTATCGGGACGGTAGTAAGCGGACACAGCCACTGAACACCGCGCGTGATGTAGTAAACGAAGCCGTATCGTCTGTCTCTAACCAACCTGTTCGTCGAAGATTGGCCGATGAACGGCAGTCGATTACACATAAATTTGATATTGCCGGCCATGAAGGTTACATAACCGTTGGTTTGTTTGAAGACGGATCGCCAGGCGAAATATTTCTTGTGATGGCAAAAGAAGGCTCTACGATTTCTGGATTTGCCGATGCATTTGCACAAGCGGTTTCTTATGCGTTGCAATATGGTGTGCCTCTTCAAGTGTTAGTAGACAAATTTAGTCATGCACGTTTTGAGCCGTCTGGCATGACGAAAAACAGGGAAGTCCGAGTGGCCAAATCTATCGTTGACTATATTTTTAGATGGATGGCGACGAAGTTTTTGTCGGACGAAGCGCAGTTTTATGCTGGCGTAAATATTAGAGATGATATTGCTGTACAGAAAGAAGAGGAGCAGGAGTTATCTGGTGAAACGGTGCGAGAGCATGTGGAACCATCAGCGTCGATATCAGCATCCAAAGAATCCCAGACTGCAGCGAAGTTTGCGATTCAGAATGATCAAGATGCGCCGCCCTGTTCGACTTGCGGGGCAATCATGATCCGAAACGGTGCCTGTTACAAATGCGTGAATTGTGGTGCGACTAGTGGTTGTGCTTAGTTTTGAGGTCACTAACACTAGCTATTTTGTTTGCGTTAATCATCTCGAAATGGGCTGATATCCAATTATTGGTCGGCTAGGTTTTCATGGTCCGTTTCTTCAGGATTCCATCCGTAGTATCCAAGAATTACTAGAAGTACAGCAAAAAAAACACGAGATAGCTGAAGACTAGTGCTTAGTTGTCCGTACAGGTGGATTTCACTGTGGAGGCTTATTGCATGGAGTCCGAGTAGGCCACCTATCGCTAAGGCTAGCCCGCCGGGAAATGAAATTCTGGTAAAGACAGCACCGAATGTGAGCACCAATCCGGCCACAATTTTCCACAGGTTTGCCCACCATTCGAACTCTTCTAGAAAGATAAAGTCGATTAATCCACTGGTGACGCTATATCCGCCGTATAGAAACATCCCAAGTGCTGCCACCCTAAGCATATTCTCTGGGTTATTATGCCGTTTTAGTGACGCGTGAAGTTCATTAATATCAGTATTTAGTTAGAGTTTCTAGGTTTAGCGCGAAAGGTTCAGTTCGAATTTGCGCAAGTAACTTGGTTTACTGTGTTGTATTTTCTGACCCATGAAACCTTGGATGAATGTACGGAAAATTGATTTGGCAATAAATTAATCGAAACATAATGGGAGACAAGCGTTGGATCTTGGATTAGATGGAAAGATTGCAGTAATTACAGGTTCAAGTCGAGGACTCGGTTACGCTTCGGCACAGGCTTTGCTTGACGAAGGCTGTAGTGTGGTTATTTGCGCACGAAACAAGCCTCAGTTAGAGCGTGCTGCGGAGCAGCTAAGTGAATCAATATCTGATGATCGTGTACTAGCGGTACCGGCAGATTTATCTTCAGACAGTGGCGTAACTTTAGTAATTGAAAAAGCCGTTGAAAAGTTTGGCGGCCTTGACGTCTTGGTAAACAATGTTGGACAAGCGGGTGGAACTGGCATTGTTGAAACTAGCGATGCGGAATGGAATGCAGCGTTTGATAACACCTTATTTCCTGCGATCCGTGCTTCTCGTCTTGCTGTTCCCTATCTTCGAAAAAGAGGCGGAGGCGTGATTGTTATGATTGCATCGATCTGGGGGCGCGAGTCTGGCGGACGGATGACCTACAATGCTGTTAAATCGGCAGAGATTAGTTTAGCGAAGTCGTTAGCGCAACAGTTGGCGTCGGATGGTATTCGCGTCAACAGTGTAGCGCCGGGATCGATTTCATTCCCTGGCGGATCATGGCATCGTCGGCAACAGGAAGACCCCGATGGTATGGAGGAATTCGTTCGTGAGAATATTCCCTTTGGCAGATTCGGGAAGGCGAGAGAGGTTGGAGCGGTAGTCGCGTTTCTTGCTTCAGAACGTGCTAGCTGGGTTAGTGGGGCATGTGTCACAGTTGATGGGTGTCAATCACGCGCTCTTTTTTAGATAGAGATTAAGATGTGTCTTCGCTGACTTGTGTTAACCGAACTCAGAAGTCCAAAAGACTTTTGAGCTGAAATCACCGTGCGGTGCGTTGTTGCTTTTTCCGACCTTCGACCGTTACTTTTCCATATTTCTTGGTGAAGCGTTCGACACGGCCTTCGGTATCAACGAGTTTCTGACGACCGGTGAAAAACGGATGGCAGCTTGAACAGATCTCAAGGTGGAGCTCAGATTTTGTTGAATAAGTCGTCCAAGACGCACCGCAAGCACAGCGCGCTTGAACCTCATGGTAGTTTGGGTGAATCCCTGCTCTCACGAATTACTCCTAAGGTAACAAAGAAAACATTATATCAAGCCTTTAATTGACGTCCAGATCTTACCAATTCCGAGGCCGCTCCGACTCGAGGATACGATGACCGGTCGTTCGAGGGCCAGTTCATGACCAGTATTAGCCTTATATAGTTGGTTTCGAGTCATACGGTCATTCTTTGTGGTTACGATAATTGTTGAGAAGTTTTTCCCAGCAAGCCATTCATAGGCGGTGAGATCGATTTCGAGTCCAGGATGTCGGCCATCGAGAACTAGAATAATTCCTGAAAGCCAGCTGCTGGTCTTCGGTTTTTCGTCAGCACTAAACTGCGAGAGTTCATTGAAAAATTCTTCAGTCATCGTGCTGAATTCAAGTTGTGTTTTTTTTCCGCCTCGAGCGAATCCATAGCCTGGCAGGTCGACTAACGTCATTGGAATTGGTTTTTTCTGTGAAGTCCAGGACAAGCGGAGACTGTAAATATTGATGAGTCTCGTAGTGCCAGGCTTGGCGCCTGCTCTGGCGATCTTTCGTCCTGTGAGGGCATTAATGAGACTGGACTTACCGACGTTCGAACGTCCTACTAGTGCTATTGTGGGTCCTAGATTGTCAGGAATTTTTCCGCCCACCGGGACGCTAGTAAAAAAGTCGGCGTGTAGAATCTTCACCTGTATATTAAAGATCTGAACGTAGACAGAAATACACTTATGCCGACATAGATTAATGGGTGACTTGTTCGTCAGTTATAGTATCGACGGTTCCATTATCAGCAGAGAGTGGAGGCCCAGCTGGTTTTTCGAGGGCAATTTTAAGAACCTCATCCATCGTATCGACCATGTAGAGATTAAGAGACTCCAGGACTGTATCTGGAATATCTGCCAAATCTTTTTCATTGTCTTTTGGCAGGATGATTGTTTTCAGGTTGGCCCGGTGCGCTGCTAAAACCTTCTCTTTGACACCACCGATTGGGAGCACTTTTCCACGTAAAGTAATTTCTCCTGTCATTGCAACGTCACGCCTGGTGGGAATACGGGTGAGAGTTGACACTAAAGCGGTCGTGATTGTTATACCTGCAGACGGACCATCTTTCGGGATGGCTCCTTCGGGGACATGCACATGAACATCAGTTTCCTTGTTGAATTCTTTTGGTATGCCAAATTCTTCGGCTTTAGCTCGCACATAGCTCATAGCTGCTTGAGCGGATTCCTGCATTACGTCGCCAAGTTTTCCTGTTAGTGTCAGTTGACCCTTGCCCGGCATAAGCGTTGATTCAGTAAGTAGTAGTTCTCCTCCAGCTTCGGTCCATGCTAGGCCAGTTGCTATTCCAATTTCATTTTCTTTTTCGCCCATGGTCGGCCTGTATTTCGGTATGCCGAGATAGTTAGTGACTTTTTCAGCGTCTACGTCAGTTTGGTATCCCTTGCCTTGGTCTACAACCTTACGGGCAATTTTTCGACATATTGATGAGATTTCCCTCTCTAAACTTCGAACACCTGCCTCACGGGTATAACGACGGATGACTGTTTGGTACGCATCGTCACTAAACGTTGCATTCTTCTTGGTGAGACCAGTTGCCTTTAAAATTTTTGGGGCCAGAAAACGTTTTCCGATCTCGATTTTTTCACTTTCGGTGTAACCAGACAATTCTAGTACTTCCATGCGATCTCGAAGTGCTTGAGGGACCGTATGCAGAACGTTTGCAGTACAGATAAACATTACATGAGATAGGTCATATTCGGCGTCGAGATAATGATCGAGAAATGTGTTGTTTTGCTCAGGGTCAAGGACCTCAAGTAAGGCAGCTGAAGGATCGCCACGGAAATCCATCGACATTTTGTCGACTTCGTCTAACAGAAATACGGGGTTAATCGTGCCAGCCTTCTTCATCATTTGAATGATTTGACCTGGGAACGCTCCAATATAAGTACGGCGATGTCCCCGTATTTCTGCCTCGTCTCGAACGCCTCCGAGAGAGAGTCTTACAAATTTTCTGTTCGTGGCTCGCGCGATAGATTTTGCAAGAGAAGTTTTACCGACCCCAGGAGGGCCAGTCAGTGTGAGTATGGTCCCCTTGGGTTTTTTGACCAAAGATCGAACAGCTAAGAACTCTAGAATACGCTCTTTTATTTTGTCGAGGCCGTAGTGGTCTTCATTCAGGATGAGTTGCGCCCGTTTAAGGTTTCGGCTCTCTCGAGTTCGTTTAAACCATGGTACTGCGATCAGCCAGTCCAGATAGTTCCTTGATACCGTAGCTTCGGCAGACATTGGCGGCATTGCTTCCAGTCGTTTAAGTTCAAGGACTGCCTTTTCTTCTACCTCGCTGGGCATTTTGCTGTCGTCGATCTTTTTCCGCAATTCATCGGCTTCATCACCGCGGTCTTCTTTGCGCCCCAATTCTTTTTGGATCGCTTTCATTTTTTCGTTTAGGTAGTACTCCTTTTGGGCCTTTTCCATTTGTTTCTTAACTCGTGACTGGATGCGGCCGTCTACCTGCAGTTTGTCAACTTCTGTTTCAAGGATGTTCCCGATTCGTTTAAGTCGCTCAAGTGGTGAGATGATTTCAAGCAAATTTTGTTTCTCTTCAACGCCAACGACCAGATGGGACGCGATCGTATCACCGAGTTTGCTGGGATCGTCGACTCGGACAGCCGCGATCATTGCGTCATATTGGAGGTTATTGGAAAGTTTGACGTACTGTTCAAAGAGTGAAACCACCTTACTCATGGTGCCTTCGGTCTCTTCGCTTGGCTCGGTAGGAATTGCAACGATCTTAGCTACGACACGACTGAAGCCTTTATCTTCTTTCCACTCAATTGTCCGGGCACGTTCGACACCTTCTACTAATACCTTCACATTGCCGTCAGGGAGGCGAAGGCTTTGAACGATATTAGCCACACACCCCATTGCATATATGTCGTTAGAAGTTGGGTCATTGTTAGCCGCATCTTTTTGAGCTGCCAGGAAGATGCGTTTGTCCTGAGACAGCGCATGTTCCAATGCCCGAGTTGAAGATGGCCTTCCTATAACAAAGGGCATCATCATGTGTGGAAATACCACGACGTCACGTAGTGGTACGATGGGAAGGGTGTCGTAAGATTCCATTCAGATCCGCGTTTCGTATCGGTTAACCGGCTTTTTCGATAACAGTAATCGGTTTGTCCTTGGTTAAGACTGCTTCGCGCGTAATTACGCACTCTGTTACTTTTTTATTTTCTGGTAATTTGTACATGATATCGAGCATAAGATCTTCGATAATCATCCGGAGCCCACGGGCTCCAATTTTACGCTTCAACGCCGATTCAGCAATGGCTTCGAGTGCACCTTCGGTAAATCGAAGCTTGACGTTTTCATATTCAAATAACGTTTGGTACTGTCGTGTGATGGCATTGCGTGGTGCGACCAATATTTTTACCAACGCTTCACGGTCGAGTTCATGTAATGTTCCTTGGACTGGTAATCGACCAACGAACTCTGGGATAAGGCCGTATTTGATGAGATCTTCTGGTTCGGTGTGTTGAAGACCGGACCCGACCTTTGCCTGGGCGGTCGATTTAATATCAGCCCTGAAGCCCAGCGTTTTTTGTCCAAGGCGGCGCTGAATCATTTTGTCGAGTCCGACAAAGGCTCCGCCACAAATAAAAAGAACATTGGTCGTATCGACTTGGAAGAATTCTTGGTGCGGGTGTTTTCTCCCCCCTTGCGGCGGAACATTGGCGACAGTTCCTTCGAGTATTTTTAACAGCGCCTGCTGAACGCCTTCACCAGAGACGTCTCTGGTAATTGAAGGGTTTTCATCTTTACGACAGATCTTGTCAATTTCGTCTATGTAAATAATGCCTCGTTGGGCCTTTTCAATATCTCCACCGGCTGCTTGGAGTAGCTTGAGGATGATATTTTCAACGTCCTCTCCGACGTACCCCGCTTCAGTAAGAGTTGTTGCGTCAACGATCGTGAATGGTACTGACAACAAGCGAGCGAGTGTTTGTGCGAGTAGCGTCTTACCAGTGCCGGTTGGTCCAATCAGTAAGATGTTTGACTTTGTAAGCTCTACGTCACGTCGAGTTTTTGATTGTTTCTGTATTTCGACTCGCTTGTAGTGGTTATAAACAGCGACAGCAAGTTTCTTTTTTGTCGTTTCTTGGCCAACAACATAGTGGTCAAGGAAATCATGAATTTCAGAAGGTATGGGTAGATCTTTCCCAAGCTTTGATTTGTTTGTGGTTCGATTGTCGTCCGCAATAATGTCATTACAGACGTCAACACACTCATCGCAAATAAAGACAGTCGGTCCGGCAATAAGTTTGCGAACGTCATTTTGATCTTTGTTGCAGAAAGAACAACGAAGTGTGTCTTCGACACCGTTATTTTTGTCCATGGGTATCTAGATGACTAACGTTACACTCGTTCGCTAATGACGTTATCAATGATACCGTATTCGCGACCTTGCTCAGCACTCATGATGTAGTCTCTTTCTGTATCTTCGCCGATTCGTTCGAGCGACTGGCCTGTATGATGTGACAGGATCTCGTTCAATCGCTCACGTGTGCGCAGAATTTCTTTGGCGTGAATATCAATATCGGTTGCTTGACCACCGAGGCCGGTCATAAGCGGTTGGTGAATCACGATTCTTGAATTGGGTAGGGAAAAGCGCTTTTTTTCAGCTCCGGCAGCAAGCAGGACTGCCGCCATTGATGCTGCTTGGCCTATGCACGTTGTTTGTACGTCGGGTTTGATGAATTGCATAGTGTCATAAATTGCTAGCCCGGCAGAGATAACACCGCCAGGACTATTGATGTACAGCATGATGTCTCGGTCTGGGTCTTCAGCTTCGAGAAATAGCATTTGCGCAATCACAAGATTTGCGAGGCCATCGTCAATAGGTGAGCCGATAAAAATAATGCTGTCTTTGAGTAGACGTGAGTAGATGTCGTATGCTCGTTCCCCTCGATTGGTTTGTTCGACTACCATTGGAACTAGCTGCGATTTAATTTCTGATTTATTGGTCACTCTTTTACCTCTACCGCACCGTTGTTGAGAAGAACTGGTCGCTAATGTTGCATCCTTGCATCAGTCTCATGCTGTAACAATTGTTGATCGTGACAACAGTATGTCGATGGCTTTTTCTCTTTCTAGGCCTGAACGTAGCCGATCAAGGCCGCCGTCTTTGTCAATAAAAGCACGGATAGCTGACGGTGTACGCCCGCTGGCTTCCGCTTGACGCGTGATTTCTTGAGTGACGTCTTCATCCGTAACGTCGATTTCCTCGCGGGTAACTATGGCGTCAAGCATCAATGTACTTTTGACGGCATCCGCTGCTCCAGCACGTTGTTGCTCGCGAAACGCGCTCCAATCAATGTTTGCTTCTCGTGGATCGATGTTTTGGTTCACCATATGCCTCGCGAGTTGTTCGACTCTCCGCTCGACTTCCTGTGAGACAAGCGTTTCAGGTACTTCGGTGGCGAAACGCCCTGCCAGTTGTCGAAGTAGATCTTGCCGGACATCATTCTTGGCTTCGATCTCTCCTTGCTTGTTGAGATCATTTTTAATTGTTTCTCGTAATGCGGAAAGGTTTTCGAAGTCGCCTGCTTGTTTAGCGAAATCATCGTCTAGGACAGGTAAAATTCTCAGCTGGATTTTTTTAACCTCTATTTGATAGTTCGCTTCTGCCCCGGCAAACGATGAGACTTCGTAGTCGTCAGGGAAATTAACACTGAATGACCGAGCATCGCCTATGTTGAGTCCAATTAGTTCTTTGTCAAATCCGGGTGGGTTTGAGGCGTGGCCGATCTCTACAGATACATCACGGTGTTGCTCAGGTTCCGTAGAAGATTCGTTATTCTTGTCATTAGGGTGATTTACCAGTTGGCGCTCCAGGTCGAGTGTTACTGTGTCACCGTGCTCAATACTACGTCCTTCGACTGGATCTAATCGCGAGGCCCTAATTTGTAATTGGTTCATTGCTTTATTCACCGCTTCGTCATCAATATTTACTGGCGTTTGTCTGAGTGTGAAGTCGTCGTAGCGCCCGGGATCGACGATCGGCAATGTGTCGAAGATCGCGCGAAAGGTTAATGGTTGGCCTTCGTTGACATTTACGTCTCGGACATCAGGTGTGGCGATAGGTACCAGTTCATTTGTTGCGAGGGCGTCATCAACAGCTTTTGGGACAAGTTCTTGCGCGACGTCATGCAGCAGTTGTTCTCGAAAGCGATTACGAATAACTTGAGCCGGGACTTTTCCAGGACGGAACCCTGGGATCTTGGCCGTTCGTCCGTAGCCTTTTGAGAGGCGCTCTAGCGTTTTCTCAACCTCTTCGGCTGGGATCTCTACAGTTAATTCTTGCCGACACTCACTGACCTTCGTAAAGTCTGTCTTCATTATTGGTGTCACTTGCCAAGACGGTCATTGCCGTGTGTTAAGGTGTGTTCTACTTGGTTGACCATTTTTACTGATGCGAGAGATTGGTGCGAAAGGGGGGACTTGAACCCCCATGGCCTTGCGGCCACCGGATCCTAAATCCGGCGCGTCTGCCAATTCCGCCACTTTCGCATCAACGCGGATGGCGCACGAACTGCTCTCGTTTCCCCTTACATCAATCTAGTATACCGGTCGTTGCGGCAGTAGCCTGCATGCTGACCATCACATTCTATTAGTAGAGATCTTATAGTAGTCGGCAACGGTGACGTGAAACGACGTTGAATTCTTATGAGTACAGCATGCTTGGGGCTAATCAACCGATAAAGGTATTTTTTTTGGTTATAGGTAGCGAAAATATAACTGTAGAGAACTTCTTTCCAGTGTCTACAGAAGGTTAAAGCAGAGCTGAGAACGTCGAACGGGTCGTTGCTTGGAGCTGATTTGTGAAACAGGGGTCTCGGTCAATTGCTGGGTGTGAGGATTTGATTGGAGAGGACTTTGGAGTTTGGTCTTAACCTGCGAGCCAGTATAGGCCGGAACAGGTTGCTGATTGCTTTGTTCGATTGGCTAAACTTACGAAATTAAGCGTGAAAGCTCTTTCAAATATAAGCGTGAACAGTTACGCTCGTAGGGCCCTTCGATTGGGTTTAGGAGTTACGGTCGATGGGAAAGATCAGACTCCAGGTTTGTCCGGACATTGGTTTAAAGTGACATGACGGTAGAATCCACGCAACGAGACGCCGGGCTACGGTTTTTGATTGTCGCGGCATGTGTTGTTGTGATCATTGCTGGACTGCGTGCCGCAGCGCCAATCATCCTACCATTTCTAATTGCTGTATTTCTCGCCGTCGTAAATGTGCCACTGATGAATTGGCTTATGCGTAATCGTGTGCCGAAACCTGTTGCGGTGATGTTAACGATTCTGACGGCCGTATCAATTGTCGGTATTTTGGTTGGCGTGATGGCGACATCACTAAATCAATTGTCAGTGGTTGCGCCGACTTACCAGGCAAGATTACAAGAGTTATTGGTTTCGGCGACTGATTTAGCTGAGCGTTATGGTGTGCCCGCTGATCAATTGACCACTGCTATGGCACCGTCCGGTGTGCTCGACCTGGCTGGAGGTGTAATTGGTGACACGTTAAGAGCACTCGGGTCCTTGCTGTCAAATAGTTTTCTTGTTTTATTGACGGTTGTATTTATTTTGTTTGAAGCGGCCGGTTTTGGTGAAAAGTTGAAGACCGCGTTCGGAGATACGAATGATTTATTTGGCCCGATGACGAGAATGGCGGCACAGATTCAGAATTATCTTGTAGCAAAAACTGCAATTAGTGCTGCGACGGGCGTGGTTATCGGTATGTGGGTGGCTCTGATGGGGTTGGACTTTCCGCTCTCGTGGGGACTGCTCGCATTTATGTTTAACTTCATCCCAACTCTCGGTTCAATCTTTGCTGCCGTTCCAGCGGTACTTTTAGCACTTATCCAACCGGACTTAGGGCCACTGTCTGCGGTGGTTGTCGCGGTTGGTTATCTGGTTGTAAACGTTCTGTTTGGTAGTTTGCTCGAACCGACATTGATGGGGAAGCGGCTTGGCCTATCCACCTTGGTGGTCTTCATTTCCCTTGTGTTTTGGGGGTGGGTATGGGGCCCAGTCGGCATGTTGTTTTCTGTGCCACTAACAATGGTCGTCAAGATTACGTTAGAGAACACGCATGAATTTCGCTGGCTCGCCGTGATGTTGGGCACAAACCCGTCACGGGCAGTTGATAACACTTAGCTACTGTTTCGTTTTGGAATGACTCGCTCTTAAGGCTTTTAGGGCTTCAAGGTGGTCAACGTAGGCAGATCGTGCCTGAACAAACTCTTTGTGAGTAAGGCCTAATTCGCTTGAAATTTGGCGAGCTTGTCCCTCTTCAACCACAGTAATAGAGTCGTCAGCGGCCGAGACAGCAAACACACATTCCAGCAGTTCAATGCGTTGTTCAGGTGTTGACAGTTGTCGAAACTGTTTACTGACAGCAACATTGTCCGTACCACCGAAAAGTTTGACTTGATGTTTCGCTATGTCAACAAGCAGAACAGCCTGCGATTCTGGAATATGTCCGAGCACCTGCACAATATCTTGCATTTTGTCTGTTTCGGCTTTACTGAAATGTGAATCAGCATGCGCGACACGTCCCAGTACATAAGCGAATGTCGCGAGGCGGAGTGCTTGATCATCGGGAAGTGCATCTAGCTCTTTGGTGATCTGTCGAATCGATTCACCATCGCTACCACTTTGTTCATTCGTCGATGTTGTATCTCCTGACACCCCAAATATCTTGAGAATACTCACCGGCTCTCCGTCGCTGTGCTGCGTAGTTGGTCAATGTAAGTTAGCGCAGCGGTCCGAGGCGAATGGCCCTGCTCATCAACCTGTAGGTTTAATTTGCGCATTTGGTTTGCGTCGATTGTATTGTTAAGTATGGAAAGTACGCTAATGATGTTTGGTGTTTCTTTTACTAACTGAGAACCGACAAGCACAATTGCATCGTATGGGGGGATCGCATTTCGGTCATCTTCAAGTATTTCCAGGTCATAAGAACTAATGCGTCCATCTGACGAAAAAGCACTGATGACATCAACATTGCCCGCGGCCACTGCTTGATACATTAAAGCGGGGTCCATCGTTCGTTGCTCACTAAACAAAAGATCGTAATGTTCTTGCAGTAAGACCCATTCAGGTCGTACGAAGAATTCATAATCACCACCGATAGTTAAATTAGTCGCGTGACCTGCGAGATCGCTGATGGTTCGTAAGTCAAGACGCCGGGAATCTTGAGCTCGAACTGCCAGGGTGTAACTGTTTTCGAAGCCGAGAACAGCTGCCAATGAGATTTGGTGTTCTGTTGCAAGAAATTGCCGAACCTCCCGGAGTACTTCATTACGGGACGCACCGACGCTGTTGCGCCGCATTTCGTTGGCCCAGAGTGTTCCAGAATAGTCGACGTAGATATCAATATCACCTTCACGAAGAGCGTCGAATGCGACGATGGATCCCAGTGACTGCATAAGGGTGGTACGACGACCAGTTTGCTGTTCGATCCATTCAGACAATGCTTCGCTCAATATGTACTGTTCAGTGAAATTTTTTGCCCCGATAATGATGGGCCGCTGACTTTCTCCTCCGAATGGCCGCACAACGGTGATGCTCGAATAGGTAAATAAAACCGTAATGAAACAGAGTGTTGTGATGAGTTTCTTCCGAGATTGTTTGGCGATGCTTGTTTCGATACTATGGACCAATCGATCCAAGCTGAGTGCCAGGCCTGCCGCGGCGATACAGCCAACCAGAATGGCCGTGTAGTTACGCGTTTGTAGTCCACTGAAAATGTAATTTCCGAGACTGGTGGCCCCAATAGGGGTTGATAGTGTTGCAATTCCAACAGTCCACACCGTTGCAGTACGGATGCCAGCAATAATCACAGGCATTGCGAGAGGAAGCTCGACGGTTATTAGTTGTTGTTGCGGTGTCATCCCAACGCCGCGTGCAGCTTCTTTGATTTGGGGGTCTATGTTGGCGAGCCCGGTGACTGTGTTACGAAGAATTGGAAGTACGCCATAGAGTGTCAATCCAATTAATGCTGGGAGGATACCAATACTTTGTAATTCAAGTGCGGAGAGCACAGGTACCATCAACGCGAGTAGCGCAAGACTCGGGATCGTTTGCACAACACTAGCAAGATTCAGCGCAAATCGTTCAAGCCAGTGAACACGTGTTGCAACAATACCAACGGGGACGCTGATGAGGATACTGAATGCAAGCGCAGTCAGAGTCAGCTGTAGATGGGCTGTGAGATACTCCGGGAGTAAGTCAAGCTGTTCAATCATCGATGTTTTTTTGTTTATGGGGAGATAGATCAGCCAGCGTATCAATCATTGCAGCTTGTCGGCGTGGTGTATCCATCAGCTGTTTCACGTAACTATCTATCGGGTTAGACAGAAGCTCTCGTGGTGGTGCGATTTGTAGCAAGGCCCCGTCACGCAAGACACCGATCCGATCGCCCATCATTAATGCCTCTGTCATGTCGTGTGTGACCAGAATAGTGGTGAGGGACAGAGATTTGTGAATTCGTAGAAACGATTCTTGTAAACGCTCACGCGTGAGCGCATCCAAAGAGCCAAATGGTTCATCGAGGAGCATCACGCAGGGGCTTGCGGCCAGTGCACGTGCAACGCCTACGCGTTGTTGTTGTCCTCCCGAAAGCTCGTATGGAAAGCGGCCACCCAATTGTGAACTTAGTTCGACCAAATTCATTAGTTCATCTATTCGCTTAGTAATTCGTTCGTTAGGCCATTCAAGAAGAGCTGGGGTCACCCCGATATTTTCTCTGACTGTCATATGAGGAAAGAGTGCGGACTGTTGAAAAACGTACCCGATTTGGCGTCGTAATTCGTGGGGAGAGGTAGCGGTCGTATCGGTTCCGTTGACTTGCACAATGCCAGATGTTGGCTCGATTAACCGGTTAAGCATCTTGAGAGTCGTTGTTTTTCCTGATCCTGATGCTCCGAGCAAAACAAGAAGTTCTCCGGCAGCGACAAACAGGTTAATGTCTTTGACGACTGTGGTATAACCGTACGATTTTCTCAAGTCTGTCGTTTGGATCATTGATTTTTGTGCTTTTTCTACTGCTAGTTACTGCTTACGCCAAAGTGCTCGTAAATTGCACTCTAGTCGTCGGACTTGGGGTGCCATTTAGTTAGGTTTCCAACCAGCAGCTAGATACATCAAAGGGGCGAGACCTTGCGGTCCCACCCCTCAAAAAGTTTTACGTTCTTGCTCAGGTTAGACACCAGATAGGTGTTGCACGACGCCCGTACTATCTCCCAATGTTTCGGTCGGGACACCAAGCTTGGCGAGAACAGCGAGTTGTAGATTCGTTAGTGGTGTTTCTTCCTCGACTCGCATGTGGCGACCACCTTTGAGCTGACCAGCGGCACCGCCGGCGAGCATAATCGGTAGGTTGACATGCAAATGTTGGTTACTGTCACTAATGCCACAGCCATATTGAATCATTACATGGTCTAGCAGTGTGCCATCTCCATCTGGAGTGTCGTCGAGTTTCGTCATGAAGTACGCCAGTTGTTCGATGTGATGACGGTTCACCTTGGCGAGTTTTGCAATATTCTCAGCTCTGTTCTGATGATGCGAAAGGCCGTGGTGTGGATCAGGAATACCGAGTTCCGGGTATGTTCGGGGGCTGACCTCTCTACCCATCATGAATGTGATGATGCGGGTCAGGTCGGCCTGGAACGCGATAACCTGTAAATCGAACATTAGCCGAGAGTGGTCTTTAAACGTATCAGGAATTCCACCGGTTGGGCGTGCCAGTTCAGGAAGTTCACGATCACTCTGCGCTTCGGCAATTTGGATTCGCCGTTCAATGTCTCGAATAGCTTCAAGGTATTGCGAGACTTTGATCCGGTCATCGTTTCCGAGGGTTTTACCGAAATCGGCCACTTCGTGAACAAGTGAGTCGAGAATACTCCGGTCCTCTTGGATACGGGCGAGTCGAGCTTCTGGCGTCGTATTGTCAGTGTCACCAAACAGCCGCTCAAACACGGCTCGCGGTTGGTTTTCCATGGGGAGCGGAGTTGTAGGATTTCGCCATGAAAGGGTGTTGGCATACGCGCAACTCCAGCCTTGTTCACATGCTCCAACGAGTTCGTTCGGATCCAACGCAAGTTCAAGTGATGTAAGTACTGTTTCGTTGCCAAGGACTTGTGCGGCCATTTGATCCATGGAGGTGCCACATCGGATGTCGGGGCCATCTGTTTTTTTCGGGTGGACACCAGTTAAGAATGTTGCTGCTGCACGAACATGGTCGCCAGTTCCTTCTCCAGCTAAGGGGAACGCTGGCGCGTCAGCTAAACCACTTACCAGCAGTAATTTCTCTTTGAACGGTGCCAGAGGTTCCAGGGTTTTCGGTAAATCGCCTAATGTCCCTGTTGCAGTTGGAGTCCAGTCAGCCATGATTATGCCGTTGGGAACATACCCAGTGAACAACCGCTGGACCGGCTTTGCCGCTGACGTTCGAACTGCCGCGAAAGCTGGAATCATACTGTCAAGTAACGGTAATGCTAGCGAGGCTCCAATACCGCGGAGAAAGGTACGACGAGGGAGTGTCTTCTTCGTGATGATCATGGCTCAGCCGATCTCCTCATTTGAAACGGTGTGCTTTGCACGATCCCTGTAATTAGTGCTGACCAACGATACTCTTCCTGGGCGGCGGCGTCCACGATTTGTCTGATCGCTGGTCCGTCGAACGACTCAACACCACGCCCAATGGCATAGGTGAGAAGCTTTTCCGTGACCGTCATCATAAAATTGTCTCCCCGGGCGACAAATGCTTCTCGCAGTGTCGCAGGTCCATCAACCTTGGTTCCGTCACTGAGTATTCCACTGGCATCAATTGGGGTACCGGCTTCGCTAGAGTTTCTCCACCTGCCGATGGCATCAAAATTTTCTAACGCAAATCCGAGTGGGTCCATTACGTTGTGGCAGCTTGCGCAGACCGGATTTGCTCGATGCTGTTCCAATCGGTCACGAACAGACCGCGCATTTAGACCCGCTTCGTCGTTTTCTTCGAGAGCGGGAATGTCGGGCGGCGGTGGCGGAGGAGGCGTTCCGAGAACGTTCTCAAGAAGCCACTTACCGCGCAGCACCGGTGAGGTGCGATGAGCATACGAGGTCACGGTGAGAAGACTGCCTTTGCCGAGCAAACCGTGTCGCATATCAAGATCATCCGTCAGCCGAATGCGCCGAAAATGGTTTCCATAGATGTTCGGAATTCCGTAATGACGAGCCAGGCGGTCGTTGACGAAGGTGTAATCTGCAGTCATGAGTGTGAGCACACTGTGGTCTTCTCTCATTTGGCTTTCGAGAAAGAGGCTCATTTCTCTGGACATGGCTTCACGAAGATTTGCGTCGAAATCAGGAAACGCTTTGGTGTCTGGTGTAACGAAATCAATATTCCGCATGTACAACCATTGCCCACCGAAATTATCAACCAGCGAACGGGCACGGACATCACCGAGCATGCGACTAACTTGAGCAGACAAGGTGGTTGTGTCACGAAGTTCACCGCGTTCGGCGATGGCAAGTAGTTCATCGTCTGGGATACTGCTCCATAAGAAAAATGACAGTCTCGATGCGAGTTCAATGTCACTAATTTTGTACGCTTCGCCAGGCGGCAGATCTGAAGGATCTGATTCTCGGCGAAAGAGAAAATCTGGACTGACTAAGATCCGCCTGAGAGCCATTTCGATTCCCGAATCGAAGTCATTGCCTATTCGACCTGATTCGAAAAACTCGAGAAGCATCGTCATGTCATCGGTCGTCACCGGTCGACGATACGCGCGCCGTGCCAATGCGCCAATAATTTCAGATGCGCATGCCTGTTCATCTTCTATGGTCGACGGCCGACAGGTGAAAATTCGTTCACGGCTTGGTGTGTTACCTCGTCCCGTTACGACATACGGTCCTCGTAATTCGATGCTGGCAATACCAGGTGTTCCAGTGGAGTCGCCAGCGTACTCATAACTGCTAATTCGATAGACTGGGCGGCGCATGCCCTCGAGCACGGTTCCTTTATCAACAAAGGAGACGGAAAGGGTTGCTAGACCAGCTTTTGCCGTAAAGCGAATTTCTTGCCCGTCGTCTGGTACATTTCGAAGGTCTCGGCCGCGGCCACGAGTGGATTCAAGGAGGCGCTCGAGTCCTCCAACCGTTTTCGATTCCACGAGTGATCCGTCGAGGCGTACCTCAAGTGTGTGAGGTTCAGTGACCCCGCGCACTTCTCCGTCGTAGGTACGAAGGAAAAATATTTTTACGATGTATTCACCATCAACGGGAAACGTGTGCCGTACAGCGAGTCCACCTCGCGATGCAAATGGTAGGTCATCGCTGACTCGTCCGTCTTGGCGAAGAGTTTTGTCTACTTCGAAGACTTCAGTTGTGGGCTGTAACGTCGTGTCCCCAACCGCAAGTTTGCTAATCTTTCTGGCTGCTCCGAGATAACGCTCGGTGAGCATCGGGGAGACTGACAGAACGTCAGCGATGTTATCGAAGCCAAAACCAGAATCGTCTGGCGGGAGCAAAGTGTCTTCATTGATTTCGAGAGCGAGAAGATCACGAATGGCGTTTGCGTATTCGGCTCGATTCAACCGATGCACGGCATGGCGTCGGCCAGGGTTTGGATGTTCTGAAGCGACCTGATCGATACGGTCAGTGAGCCATGCCGTGAGCGATTCGTAATCTGAGTTATCCGGGCGAGGACGGCCCTGTGGTGGCATCGACCGTGTGCGTAGCTTTCGAATGACCTTTTCCCAGACCGCTGTTTCTTCTTCGTCAAGTCCGACCTTTGCTAGATCGAGGCTTTGGAGTGATATACCAGCGGTTAGGGTTCGGTCGTTGTGGCACCCAACACAGTAGCGAGTGACAAGTTGACGATGACTTGGGTCTGGAGTGTCTACCGACTGTCCCCAGGCCGCAACACATGAGAAGGGAATAGTTACGATCGTAATAACGAACTGTCGAAAAGGTATTGGCCGCATTATTGAGTGATTCTGACCAGGATGTTAGGACGGCTGGAAAATAAGGTTCGGCTTGTAAATGACACTATAAACACTGCATTATTATGATGCGACGCACAGGAGAGTCAAGGACGAGAATGTATTTCAATAGATCGCACATATTGTCATGTTTGTTAGTGGGCGTCATGGTCATCGTCAGCTCTTTGGTTGTGACAGCCGTTGGTGCTGCAGAAACGCCCCGGGACCTCATTGAGGCGGTTCGGACTGACGATCTAAACCGTGTTGAGCGATTGATAATGCTGGGTGTTGATGTCAATAGTGCACGAGGCGACGGGTCGACGGCACTTCACTGGGCCGTCCACCGTGAACACATTGACATTTCAGATCTGTTGATTGACTCTGGTGCTGACATCAATGCGGCTGATGATCACGGTGTTACGCCTTTAGCACTTGCTTGCCTGAATGGTAGTAGTGTGATGGTTGAGCGGCTTTTGCGCGCCGGTGCCGATGCGACTAGTGTGCGCTCTACTGGTGAAACTGTTTTGATGACAGCGGCTCGCGTTGGCAATGTTGATGTTGTTCGACAACTTTTAACCGCCGGGGCGGATCCGACTTCTTCTGAGTCTTCACGTGGTCAAACTGCGTTGATGTGGGCCGTCGCCGAAAATCATACCGCTGTCGCACGTTTAATTCTTGAAACAGCGGGTGGTGCCACCTCCCGTAGTGCAAACGGGTTCTCACCGTTACTTTTTGCGGCACAGCAGGGAAATGTCGATATTGCCAGGATGTTGTTGGCTGCGGGTGCCGATGTCAATGAATCTGCTCCTGATGGCATTGGCGGCGATACCAACACGCAAGACATTTTTCGAGAGGGGACAGACGCCTCTGCCCTGATGGTTGCTATTGATAGCGGGCATTCAGAGATGGCGCGTTTCCTAATTGAAAGAGGTGCGGACGTCAACCATAGTGGCGCAGGTCGTTCGCCGTTACACTCAGCGGTTCAACGACAACTGCCTGACGTGATGCAGGACTTACTTTCGAGTGGTGCTGATCCAAATGTCCGACTGGAAAAGAGACTGCCCTTTCTGTCGCGTTCCATCCAGCAAGATAACGGATTGACCCCAACGATGCTCGGATCCACACCGTTTTTACTTGCGGCAAGTTATGGCGATGTTGAGATGATGCGGATGCTCATTGAGGCTGGTGGCGATCCGTTTTTGGTAACGGAAGACAACACCAACGCACTAATGTTTGCAGCTGGAGTGGACTACGTTGAAGGGCAGGATAAATATGGGTACCGCTCATACCCGGCTTTCCTGCCAATCATTCAGGAGCGTGCATATAAAGCGACGAGGTTTTGTCTTGAACTTGGTTTCGACGTGAATGCCGCCAACGATAGTGGTCAGACGGCATTGTTTGGGGCGGTGTATATGGGGGGCACCGTCATGGCACCATATTTGGTTGAACAAGGTGCTGAGATGGATGTGGTGAATCTTCGAGGCCAGACGCCGTGGATGGTGGCAGCTCAGGGAGAATATCGGTCCGGATCGTTTTATACGCATGTAGAAACAGCGGAAGTGCTGGAAGAGCTAGGGGCCGATACTACGCTAGGTTTTGATTTGGGTCGTGATTTCAGAAAACAGTTGGAAGAGGTTGGCGCGGTTCGTCAACGGTAGCATTGTGACTTTGTAGGTTTTTCTTATGGTACGAGACCATCGTCAGCCAGTTTTGTTCGGTGTCGCCTGCTTGGCCGTCTTTTGTCTGTATGAAGGCGGTGAACCAATCGTAAGTTTGCTGGCTCAGCAAAATGAGAATTCACGAGCTGTGCTGTTAGATCGGGCAAGCGAGGTCGAACTTGACACCGACTATGTTCCACCACCGGGTGACCCGCTTTCACATCACATTTCTGGTTTCGCGAAGACCCTTTGTTCAGCTGTATTCGTCACAGGGCTTGATCCGGATTTTGCTGCTGAGAGTGTCGGATTTTTTAGTGGTCCCTATGAATATCGTGACCAGGTTGTACGTCGTGAGATTGATAATGACGGCCGACGTGTTCATCTGACATTGCCGGACGGCGTAGTACGCACTGCGAAGCTTAACGGTGACCATGGGTGCGTGACGTTGCCGATTGGGGTTGAGGATGTGTTTTTTGAGCCGGTCGATATTCGCAGGAATGTGCCTGTAGCTGACGCAACAGTGTGGCCCATGGGTGATGTCTTACCGAACGAACCCTTACCAGATAACATTGACCTCGATACGGTTCGCGAAGCGGTTGACGCGGCTTTTGCACCTGCTGACGCTCTGACTGGGTCATTTATTGTTACGCATAAAGGCCGAATTATTGGCGAACGGTACGGTGACGGACTCACGATGCATACGCCGCTCGAGAGTTGGTCAATGGGCAAGAGTTTGACTGCAACGCTGATGGGCGTTCTTATTCAGCAGGACGTATACGATCTTTACGACCCGGCACCGATACCGGAGTGGCAGACTGCCGGGGACCCCCGCCAACAGATCCGGATCGCAGATATCTTGCGGATGTCGAGTGGGTTACGGTTTCGCGGGGTGGCTGATCCTGACCTGGATCCAGCATTGGGTTACCCCGACCACCTTTACGTGTACACCGGTAGTATTAATTCATTCGAGTGGGCAGCAACACGTCCACAGCAATGGCCCCCGAATACGATCGGCCGCTATCGGAATTCTGACCCTGTCTTGACCAATTATTTGGTCCGACTCGGGGTTGAGGGACGTGGGGACGAGTATCTGTCTTTTCCTCAACGTGAGCTCTTTGACAAGCTCGGGATTGATGGCATGGTTCTTGAAACCGATCCGTATGGCAATTATTTGTTACAAGGATATGAACTTGCTCCTGCTCGCGATTGGGCTCGTCTTGGTAATCTGTACCTGCAAGATGGTGTCTGGAACGGAGAACGAATTCTTCCGGAAGGCTACGTGGACTTTGTGAGCACGGTAGCCCCTGCCTGGGAAAATGACGGTCGGCCGATCTATGGCGGATTTTTTTGGATCAATGGGACGGGCACATTTCCCATTCCCCGCGATGCGTACTACATGTCTGGTGCAGGTGGGCAAAGCACAATTATCATTCCATCGCATGACCTTGTGGTGGTTCGGCAAGGGCACTATCGTGGTGCGCGAGAAGGTGGCCAGGCGCTTCGCCGTGCGCTGGCCCTGTTGATGGAAGCAATTCCAGCGAGTTGAACAAGTAGGATTACGGTTACGGTCTGTCATCGACACCAGGCGGTGGTCCCATCGGCCGGCCGCCGTCTCGGTACGGTTGATGACATGCTTCGCAGACTTCAATGAGGGTGTTACCTGCCTCAAATACGCCATCGACGTCACGAGCCTCCGCGGCAGTCAGCGCAGCTGCGCCAGCCTGTGACATTGCGCTTGCTAACTCCATCCAAAGGTCATCGTCCTTTTTTCGACCATCCATCATAAAAAGATTTCCAGCCTCTGTCAGAATGACTGCGGCATCTTCGAATGCTTGCCAGTCTGCCTCCGTTTCAGGCTCCTGGCTTCCGATACTAAAAATGACATCGGATGAAGGACTAACCATAGCTCGTTGAATCTGACTGATGGTTGCGACGGGAGTGATTCCACCGGACTGTGCCGAGCCACTAATGGTGGAGATTGTCAATACGCCGAGAGCACTAAGTAAGAACGTACGTATCATAACGTTTGTCTCCTACGTTGAGTCTAGAATGCTTGGCGTCTAAAAACCTAAGCATTTCTTTTACTGCACGATCGTCGAGTTTACGAATACCAGTGGAGTTGCCACTTATCTATACATTGATACGGCTTTACGACTGCCACATCGTGTTGGTCCAGCTAGTTATTATGATTCGGTGATGAAAAGACCAGTTTTGAAGGGTGTTCATAGTCCGACCCAATGGGTTGGAAGATAGGCACTTAGTCGTAGAATAGGGACTGCTTCTACTATGAGTAGTCTGCCTGTGCCAATCCGGAAACCGACGGGGTCAAGGTTGGCACCTGTTTGCAAGACTCCGCTCATCGGTTGCTGTGATCGATTATAGCGGCTGACCTAGAAGGTGTTACAGAGAAAGATAGGAGGAACGATGCATGAGACGTATTACCATTCCGATGATCTGAAAAAATTTGGTGACATTGGAAAGAATTGCCCTGATCTGTCAGAGAAGTTTTTTGCGTGGTATAACGCGGTCTTTGAAGATGGGGCGCTTTCCGCGCGTGATAAATCTTTAATTGCGCTGGCCGTGGCACACGCAGTCCAGTGTCCGTATTGCATCGAGGCTTATACCGCGGATGCCATGGAGAAAGGAGCGGATGTCGATCAAATGACTGAAACGGTACACGTCGCATCGGCCATTCGAGGTGGGGCATCTCTAGTGCATGGCATTCAGATGAGAAATCAGGCCATTCGACTCGGCATGTAACACGCATAGTTTTATGAAAAAGATAGGGACAGCATTGACTGCGGATCCGCGTCGTTCGATGTCATCAAGTGAGCAACTAGCTGTTTTGCGGGATGTAACGCGTGGGCGAGATTTTCACAAAGCGTTATCGGACGTGGGATCACACCCGCTCTTGCCGACAGTCATAGATACCATGCAGATCAATGTCGGGAAGTTGTGTAATCAGACCTGTCTCCATTGTCACGTTGATGCTGGGCCAGACCGTCGCGAGGTGATGACTCGCGAAACGATGCAACAGTGTTTGGAGGCACTTAGCCAGACGACGATTTCGACCGTCGATGTGACTGGAGGTGCGCCGGAGCTGAATCCGAATTTTCGTTGGCTGGTCGAACAGTGTCGTCACTCCGACCGGCATGTAATCGATCGCTGTAATCTGACAGTGCTTGACTTGCCATCGCAGGCCGATCTGCCAAAATTTTTGGCTGCGAACCAGGTCGAGGTCGTGTGTTCGCTGCCGCATTATCGTGAGCGCAACACTGACAGACAACGCGGTGATGGTGTGTTTGCGAAGTCGATTAAAGGATTACAGCGGTTGAATGCGTTGGGCTATGGGGTTTCGGGTTCTGGGTTGCGTCTGGTCCTGGTTGCCAATCCGGTGGGGGCGTTTCTTCCTGCAGGGCAGAAGTCATTAGAGCAGGAATGGAAAGAAGAATTAGATCGGAGACATGGTATTCAATTCGATGCGTTATACACGATTACGAACATGCCAATCAGTCGTTTTCTTGATTGGTTGATTGCGTCAACCAATCTTGAGCAATACATGGAGCGGCTAGTGACGAGTTTCAACCCGGCTGCTGTCGCTGGACTCATGTGCCGAAATATGCTGTCCATCGGCTGGGACGGCACGATTTATGACTGTGATTTCAATCAGATGCTTGACCTGCCCGTGGCATCACCGGCGCATCACATCGGTGATTTTGACTCGCACGCCCTTGAAACACGTGAGATCGTCGTTGACCGCCACTGTTTTGGTTGTACAGCCGGTGCCGGATCCAGTTGTTCCGGTACAACGACAACGGAACCAATTACGCGATTATGACTGGTCGAGTTAATTGCGCGTTGTGTTCCAGGAACGTCAGTTTTACACCACCAAGTTCAGAGTCGAGTTCTTCGGCGGTGGGCTGCACGATACCGTTGGCATCGGTTGCGCGTGATGTGACGGTATGTTCTCCCTCCGTTGCTCCATTCCACGTGTAATTGAAGAATTTCCATCCGTATTTTTCACGTGCTGTTTCTGGATCAAGCGTCGCCCGTTGCCATGGGCCATCGTCAATCTTGACTTCGACGGAATTGATGGGTGTTCCGTCATGCAAGACGACACCGAAAATATTGTGGCCACTGTCCGTGCTGGTTACACGCGCAATAAACGATTTGAGGCGCATGGTAGAAATGGCTGACTCTTTCCATTTCTCTTCCCCATTGACCATTTCTTTCTTTAACGTGCGATACCAGTGGGTTTGGTACTTACCGAGGTATTGATCCTTCTGCACGTGGATTTCAGAAAGGAATTTTACATTTGGAGCGCCATACCAACCAGGGACTAGTAATCGTAGTGGACGACCTTGGTGAGTTGTTAATGGTTCTCCATTGAGTTCGTAGGCCAGCAATGGTTCGTCGGATAATGCTTGGTCTCGTTCCAGACTTCGACCGTACTGTTGATCAACTGTGTAGCTTCTTCCTCTGAAATCAACTTCCTCCTCGCCGTGGTCTGCCCCAAAAAACACAAATTCTCTAGCCTCGTCCTGAACCCCAGCTTGTTCAAGGACAGTTCTTAGTGGCACACCAACCCAGCGACCGTTACTGGACAACCCGTTGAGAGGCCCTCTGTTACCAGAGCATTCAAAGCCAAAGACGAGTTCCCGACTGGGCATAGCGCGCAGGTCCGCAAGGGATAGAGCCAGCGGGTCGTCGACCAAGCCAGACACACGAAGTCGATAGACGGCAGTGTCGATTTGCGGGTGTCCGTAATGTTGCGTCGTAAAAAACTGGTCAACAGGGGTGAGGTAGTTATCAATATGGCGAACATCGATAATGCGTCGTTCAGCGTCACGAATCAGATTGATTTCGTCGGGTAGATCGGTGAATTCCATGAGGCGTTCGCCTTGTGCGAGTGCCGGCATGGTCCATTCTGGTAAACCAAGGACTCCCAGTCCCGCCATGGCGAGACTACTCTTGATTACATCACGACGTGTGGTCTTTGCTGACATTTTTGGCCCCTTTCGATACTCGGCACCCAACACCATAATGAATCCTGGAGGTAAGTCGTATCATAAATCGAGATTCGTTGCGTTGGCACGTTACTTTACGAGATTATTCTGTTGCAGTGAAATCTTTTTATTCACAGGGATCACAGAATTTTATGTTGCAGCATAAATCGTAGGAGACCGCGTATGCGAAGTCACCGCGTATTACTGTTGTTTTACTTGACAGCGGGGATGTGGTCTTTCCCCTCGATAGTGATAGGCCAGGGAGTTTGGGTGGCGCCGCGTACTCCTGAGGGGAAACCTGATTTGCAGGGTGTTTGGCTCAGTAACGCCGCCATTCCTATGGAACGACCATCCTCGCTTGCGGGCAGGCCGCGTTTGACCGATGAAGAAGTCGCGACGCTGCAGGAACGAACCGAACGAATTTTTCGAAATGGCCGAAGTGCCTTTGCGACGCCTGAAGGTGCTTTTCGCGCTGCTTTTGATGATATTGAGACCTACGACGCGTGGTCGACCAGCAGTTCTATCGGAATGGTGGATGTGGCTGTAACGAATCAGACTTCGTTGGTTATTGATCCGCCAGATGGTCACATTCCCATGCAAACGGCGGGAGGGCGATTACGGGAACAGGCAGTCGTTGACAGGTGGCGGTTCAAAACTGGCCCTGAAGATCTGAATAATTTTCACCGGTGTATTACTACAGGCGTGCCTCGTCTTGGTGGAAACTTTGGCGCCGGTCCATATACGTATTACCAAATCTTTCAGACGTCGGAATACTTTGTGTTTTTTAATGAGGCCTTTCATGATGCTCGTATCATCCCGCTGGACAGAAGGGCTCATTTACCAGAGCAGATTCGCCAGTGGAACGGGAATTCTCGGGGTTACTGGGATGATGAAACGTTAGTGATTGAAACCAGAAACTTTTCAAAACAGAGTTACTATCGTGGGTCGACAGACAGACTTGTCCTGGTAGAGCGGTTCACGAGAAGCGGACCTGATACCTTGACGTACCACTTGACCTTTTCCGACCCGACCACCTGGGCGTCCTCGTGGTCAGCTGAGACACCTCTGTCGCGTCGAGATGAACCGTTGTACGAATTTGCCTGTCACGAAGGCAACGTGTCGATGGTTGGCATGCTACGGACAGCACGTCTCGAAGACAGTGCTGCAAACTCCCAGAGCCCCGAGTAGCATGCCAGTGACCAAGACTACAATTTATTCGGGTTCGGTCGGATCGCGGCCATCTCTCGGCGCGCCGGTTCCTGAGGACCCAGCAAACAACCGCGTGCCATCAGGGAAGGTCACATCGCGACCGTTTGCCCGGAACGCATTGTCGATGGCCTGGTATCCCTCAACCAAAACCTCGGTGCCGGGGATGACGGAGTCTTTTCTCCATCCGCGGCGGACAAGGGCTCCAGGAGGCCCGGCTTCAATCATCCAACTTTGGACCGTGCCATCTTCAGTCGTGACGTCGATGTGCATCCATGCGTGTGGGTTGATCCACTCCATTTTTGTGATTTTCCCACGAAGCGCGACTGGTTTTGTCGCATCAAATTCAGCGGAGAACGCATGATGCGCCACGATCGGGGCGATGCCAACCAGCAGAAGGAGTGTCACGCTGGCCAAAGTGATTGCTAGTTTTTTACTCATTAGTGTTGTCCTCGCTATCGTGAGCCTTCGGCCCGTTCTCTGTCGAGTGCACGCGCGCCACTAAGGATATTGGTCATCCCATAGTTTCCTTCGTGACAGGCATACTCGACAACATCGTATTGCTCATTATCAAGATTGAACGTAAAGACGCCAGTCCAGGGTTGCGTCCACACCTTCGGGTCGTCCACTGTAAATTGGTACTCCAATCGATTGTCTGCGGTACGCGTAAAGCGTTCGGTCAATTTCATATCTGCACTTGACCCGCGATAATTCGTTTTACCGTTGAAATTCTGTGTTTCAACGACAAGTGTATTGCCTTCCCAGTGTCCATGGGGGTCGCCTAGGTAGGTTGTAAGTTTTGCGTCGAGTGGAGCCCGTTCTTCTGTTGGAATCACCCGTGTTTCGTGAATCATTTCTTTTTGAATTGCCACGAATCCTGGGCCTTGCACGATTTGCAGACCATTGTTGTAAATAGAGGGCATCATCAGTCCAGGCAAGCCTCGGGTGATACATCGGACATATGGCGTCAGGTCTTCAGGGCCTGCTGATCGGTTTTCTGTGTACAACGCGGCTGCACGAGAAGCTTCTTCTGCCATGCGCTGTCCTTCGGGTGTTCGTTCAGGCAAACGACCGCTCGGTGGGTCAATAATCATTGCTACTTGAGTAGAAGGCGCATTCTTGTCATAGCCCAACGTTGTATCTCTCCACTCTCGTTCGTAGCCCCAGATACTTCCCAGTGTGCCACCTTCTCGGCGAGCAGCAGCTTCTTCTGCTGTCAGGTTTTCAACGTCAGCGAGATCGATTGGCCGTTCGAGTGGAATGCCATGAGCTGCATTCCCTGTCCACACGCCCTGAAGGTCTGGTTCTCCCCACGGAGTCTGAGCCGGGTCGTATGGTGTTGAGTCTGCGACCGCCTCCGAGGTAAAGCTTGCGTCGACACCGGCAAAACCAGATTCGACAACAGCTAGCCGCACATTGTCGGGACCGTAGATGAATGCTCGTTGTGCCGAAGTACGTCCGTTTTCCGGAACGGTCGGTTCTTGTTGGAATTCTGCGCCAGCGCTTCGCATGTCGTTCGCAGCGCTACCAAGGTCATCAACGACGAATCCGATATGGTCGATTGCACGACCTTCGGTTGTTGCCGGGACGCCTTCTTCGTGCTCCATCGCGAACAGCCAGACGTTGCCGTATCTCACTCCGTCAATGCGGTCACGCAGACTTTCGCGTTCGCCCCCCAGCACACTCTGATACCACTCAAGGGTTGCACCGGGGTCGGTCGAACTTAGGTGAATGTGATGGAAACCTAGGTAGTCAGGGTCTTCGACTAATTCGATCCGTGTGCCCCAAGGATCAAAAATGAATCCATATTTGAAAAGTCCTGGTGCTTCACGAACCATATCACCGCCTTCAAAGCGTTGAAGGCGCACACCGGACCCACGTGATCCAACGGATTCAAGTTCTTCCATTTTTGCAGTGACATCAGGGTACGAGAAACTAATGTGATTGACACCAGTACCCTGCGTACTTCCTTGGGTTGCTTGCGGAACGAACGTCACTTCAACGCCGTGGCAATCAGCCGCATCGTCGCGATCGGCAATCGGCTGACAATCGAGATGTTCTGTGTACCACTCGACGGATACCGCTGGGGCAAATGACGTGATGTGGACATGGTGATATTCGGCCTCAGCTGCAATGGCATTGCTCGATGCACCCGGCATTACAGTAAGAAATGCCGCGATGACGGGTAGCGCGAATGAAACGCGGGAAAGATTTGTCGTCATGGTGTATTTCCTCATTGTTCAGGTGCTTCTCTGGTAGGAACCCTTCGTAAATGGCCGTACAGTAAATCTTCTGAGTATTCGACACATTTAAATTCAAGGACACGTGCGTTGTCTTCAAGGCGACGATACAGCGGCATGCTAATAGTCCACGAGCGTGTGAATACCGTGTCATCAGTCAGCGTTGCCTCATACATGATGGAGTTTCGTCCCATGGGTGTGTACCGCTCTTCAACATGAAGAGCAGAACTGGCATGGTTTCCCGCGCGGTCAAACCATGCTTCGCCGGTGAACCCTTGTGCATCAACAACGAGAGTGTCTCCGTCCCAGCGGCCGTGTGAGCGTCCCATCCAACTGTCGATTGGTGGTGGTTCTGGATTGTCTTTGTCCATGTGAATCGTGCGACTGGCTTCCGCGAAGCCATAGACAATCTGAATTTTTTTGTCGCCTTGGATAATTTGAAATGGGTAAGGCAAATAGGTTGCTCGTGGAACTCCAGGCATGAAGCACTTGGCTTCTGGGTCGTTTGTCATCCTGTTTTCGAAATTATCTTGTTGCTGCTGCCTGGCTGCAGGTCGGTAGGGGATTTCGCCTCCTTCGACCACACCCTGTCCTGGCGGAATAGCACCAATCGCACCGAGGTCGGGATGGCCAGGACCTGCCGGATGGTCTTCAAGGTTCCAGTGAGCAGTGCCAATCGCTTGCCAGATGCCATTCAGGTCAGGATTGTTGTCCCAGGCCCGAGGAACTTCGTCGCCCTGAGCGAAGAGTGGGGCAGCCGAGAAAACAAACGCCGTAACTGCGGAAACGAAAAGCTGTTTCATGCTAGTACTCCGTATCATCTTCAAAAAGCTCGTTATCAATAAATCAAGCGATCATAGCAATTAACAGACGATCGTGACAGTTGAGACATTTTACGGTGATTATTGAAGCGGATATCGGACAAAGTCGAAAGATTACATTTATGATCATGGCGAGATGCGGGGCAGGCAGATAGGGTCTCGTTGCGGCGCCGGTTGGCTGTGGTTCACGGTGATGGCCAGTGTAGGCTGCCAGGTGCTTTCGGATTACGCTCGCGATGAAGTCGGCGATGTTACTCAGACGATAAGCAATGTGGTCTGGATCGTTGCGGATGTCATACCAGTAGAACTAGAACCTCAGTTTGATGTTATCGAACCGTTGCAGATGATGTCTTCTGTCGGTTCGGGCGCTCGTTCAGTTCTTCTTACCGGTGTTGACCCTGCTCTCCTAAAGCCGTTTCCAGTTCCTGAGGTCAGGATGTTGCCGCTAGTGTTTCGACAAGCTGGTTACTACACGAGTCGTTCAGGTGAGTCGTATCACGACCTTGGAGTTACGAGTGTAGATCGATTACAGCAAGCCGTTGAAAGAGAAGAGGGGTTGCCAGTTACAGCCGAAGGCGTACTGGGTGCTTGGGACAATGTTGGTCCGCATGCTGACTGGAAAGGAAAAAATAAGGATTGGGATTTGCCGTGCACGGTGTCGTTTGGGTGTGGTGGGCGTGCGCGGGGAGAAGTTCCATTTTTTAGTCTGTTCAATCTTGAACCCGGCTCCAATGTGGAACTCCAGGTTTCTTCGATTTTTGATGCGCTTGCTGAGGATGGTGCGGTAGCGACCACTGCGGTGTTCTTGATTGCGATGTCATCTGGCTCAGAGCGAGTTGGTGTCCGGTTACCACAGAACTTTTCACATCCCGGGGGTATTGAAACAATCAGTGTGCTTGATTTAGCTCCGACCACGCTATCGGTGACTGGTCTCGCTGTGCCTGATTACATGACTGGACGGAATGTCATGGTTGCGGATGATAAGAACGTTGTCCCAGACATAGAAGACTATGCGAGTGCGTCAGTGAAGGCTGTTGATAGGGAGACTTTTCCGGCGCCGGTCTCGGCGACACCGACAGGCTATCCCAAAGGCGGTCTGTTTCATGTGGCTCCGCGCGTTGAGCTGTCGTGTGAAACACCAGGCTCGACTATTGTGTACACCACCGAACGAGAGGCCCCGTTTTATTGGCGCTTGTATCGCGGGGCTTTTCGGATGCGATTCTGGGAGCTCCGCTTTCAGTGTGGGCGGTTAGGGTATGAAAATAGTGATGTCGTACTGTATCAATTTGATATTGAATAATGCTGTGCTCTTTTGAATTGGAGGGGGCGATGAGTCGACGACAGAAGATGTTCGTGATGGCGGTGGTGTTGCCACTGATACTGACTCCGTTTACGGCATTTAGTCAGTCAACAAGTGGCTCAGGAACTCGCACGGCGTGGGGCGATCCTGATCTGCAGGGGGTGTGGACGAGTTCGACGTACACACCTCTGGAGCGTCCTGATAATCTGGGCGACCAGGCATTTTTGTCTGAAGAAGAACTCACATCTCTCAATGAACTGTTGACCGAGGAAGGTGTGGATCCATTACGGGCGCGTAGCGTGCTTTCGGCTGATTCTGAAGAGGAACGGATCGAGCGAACGCGGCAAAGTCAGGAAAATATTCACTACGACAATTCAGTCTGGTTACGAGAAGAGCAACCCCGTCGACTGTCGACGGCGCGGACATCGCTGATTGTCGATCCGCCGGATGGGCGGATACCCGCACTGACCGCGGCGGCGACCGAGCGGGAAGCGATGCGGCGACAGGAGAGCCGATGGTTGGTTTACAACCTCGCTACACCGTCCTATGCCAGCCACCAAACTCGCACGTTACAGGAGCGCTGTTTGGCATGGCGTCATGAAGGGCCTCCGATGCTCCCGGCGTCATACAACGACCTCATCCAGATTTTTCAAACTGAAGACCATGTGGTCATCATGCAAGAGATGCGCGCGAACAAAGTTCGGATTGTCCCCCTTGACGGGCGGTCACATCTTTCATCGAAAATTCGCCAGTGGCCCGGTGATTCGGTTGGGCGTTGGGAAGGCAATACGCTGGTTGTGGAGACGGTGAATTTTAATGAGAAGGTCACGTTTAATGGAGCCAATGTCGGTCTGCATGTCGTGGAGCGGTTTACCAGAATGGGTGATGACACGATTCGGTACGAATTCACGGTCGACGATCAGGCAACATGGGTGCGGGCATGGAGCGCCGAGTTTCCGTTAATGAAGCGTGAGGGGCCCCTCTATGAATATGCCTGTCACGAGGGGAACTATGATATTCGCCATATTTTGGAAGTGGCGAGGAATCTTGAAAAAGCTGCCCGGCAGTAATATTTTTTCTGAGCGTTGGTCTGACAATTTGTTGGGAGTCTCTATGAATCGACAACAACCATTACTAGCCGTGTTTATCTTTGCTGCCATGTTGGCGGTTTCTGCATGTGCCGCGAATGGGCCGGAGTCTGATGCGTCTCAAGACGATAGCGATGTGGTAGTCGAGACTCGTCCGGGTTTACTTGAGGGTGAGTGGGTTGAAGATAGCAGCGGTGTGCGCGTGTTTCGGGGCATCCCTTATGCTGAAGCTCCGATTGGTGAACGTCGCTGGCAGCCGCCGGTAGCCATGCAACCGTGGCAAGGTACACGGGCTGCCACTGAATTTGGTCCGGCCTGCTGGCAGCAACCAACGCCGGACAGTTCTGTGTACACGCGAGGTGCTCTTGACCGAAATGAGGATTGTCTCTACTTGAATGTATGGACAGCTGCTGAAGAGGCGGAAACGCGGCCAGTGATGGTGTGGTTTCATGGCGGCGGTCACACAGGTGGTTGGGGAAGTGCGAAGATTTTTGACGGCACATCACTTGCTAAGAAGGGGGTAGTGCTTGTCAGTATCAACTATCGTCTCGGGTCTTTCGGGTTCTTGTCGCATCCCGCATTGACGGCGGAGTCACCACATGGTGCGTCCGGGAACTATGGGTTGCTGGATAAGGTTGCGGCGCTTGAATGGGTTCGAGACAACATTACTGCTTTTGGTGGTGATGCGGACAATGTCACCATTTTTGGGCAGTCGGCAGGGTCCTGGAGTGTGTGTTACCTGATGGCTTCTCCGCTAGCACGAGGACTGCTGCACAAGGCGATTGGGCATTCGGGTGGATGTTTTCGCGGAGGACGCCCCGATCTTGACAGGGCACACCAGGCCGGGCTTGTTGCTGCGAGTGAGCTTGGTATCGAGGGTGATGACGCTGATGCGCTGTCAGCACTTCGGGCACTGGATGCGCCGGCTATTTTGAATTCCAGTCTCGGGTCTGGTGCAATCGTTGATGGTTGGTTCATGCCCAAGCCAGCGCCAGCTATTGTGGAGGCCGGGGAACATAACAATGTGCCAGTCATTGTTGGGGCAATGGCCAATGAAGGTACAACCCTTTACGCGGGAACACCGCTTCGTGAGTATGGCGAACTGGTGTCCATGTTAAGTGATCAACACGGCGATCGTACTGACGCGTTACTGACCGCCTATAAAGCTGACATCGATAAATCAACCAAATGGGGAGCGCAGGCGATTCAGGCTGATCGAAGTTTTGTGTGGGAGATGCGTACCTGGGCTCGTGCGGTGGAAGCAAATGGAAACGATGCCTATCTGTATTTCTTTCGCCATGCACCTCCTGTGTTTCGGATTTATGTGCCTGAGCGTGCAGCAATCGATATGCCTGATGGTCCTACCGGCTATGGGGCGTATCACTCAGGTGACCTCGCTTATGCATTTGGGAATACACGATTGGTCGGTGTCGGATGGACCGACTGGGATCATGAGATTTCAGAAACGATGAGCGACTTTTGGGTGAATTTTGCGAAGACGGGAAACCCAAATGGCGATGGACTACCTACGTGGCCACGGTACGAAGCGGCAACTGACCCGTGGCTTGAGTTCGGGTCCGAAATTCGGGTTAACCACGATATTCGAAAAGAAAAGCTCGATCTTTTTGAGTAGTAAACGATTGAAGACGTTGTAACCACATCAGGAAATTCAAAACTCGAGCTGCCACCGGCTGTACAACTCGTAGAGGGTTGCGGGTGTATCAGAAGCACTGATCGATTTAAAAAAATCACCGGTAAATAGCACAGATGCACCAAGCTCGAGCGCGGTATATTCGCCTAACTGCCGGCGTGTTTCTGCCAGAAGTTCGGTGCCGATGTTCGAGGACCCACTCGCGGGGTTTATAGTATCCGACCGGAGCCAGCCTCCGGCGAATGAGCCTGTCCATCTGTTACCCAGAGGATGCTCGTATCCGGCTTGCAGTGTAATCAGACCAAGGCCACTATTTTGAAGTCCGATTCCGAGGTCGTTTCCGTCTGAAGGACCGCGGGGAGAGGTCAGCCCGAGGACACTCCAGTAGGATTGGGCTCCTCTGTTGTCTCTCACGCTTTGGGCGATGGTTCGAAATTCGCCTGAATGATTTGGGTTTGCTCCATCGTCACCGCTGGCATACAGGAATCGTAGTGTGGTCGTTCCGCTACCGGCGCCGACGGCGGTTTCCGCTTTTGCTGACCAGCCGGTATGGGTCCAATTGAATGCCGGAACGGAGCCACTGTTTACGATGAGAAAGAGTGAAGTGGTTGCAGGACCGTGTTCAATATGACCGCGTCCGCCCACCCAGACATCAGAACTATTTCTGATAAATCCGATGCCAGTTGAGACTGGTCCGCCGAAGTTGCCGTAGGAATAACCACCTTGGTCGCGTAAGTAATACGCACTGCCTCCCCAGATTGTCTTTCCAATCGTTCGGTCTATATCGGCAGTGAACAAAACACTTCCGCCAGTGCCTGTGATGGAGGTATTCCCCTGTTGCAGGACGAGAGCGCCAAGGCCGTAATGCCACGTTTGTTGGACGGTCGATTCATACGTGATGCCGCCAACATTAAAATCCCATACTGAGTTTGCAAGTGGTGCTCGGGTAGTGTCATAACGATCTACAGCCCAGAGTGGGTCGCGAAACGTTGGACGTTCACCGAACCGATCTTCCCATCCAAGAATGCCGGCGCGCACAAGAGAATGCTCGGTCGGTTTGAACCAAAGATATCCTCGGCGAAGTTCGATCCCGACGTCATCGCCGATGGCATCAACGACAAATGTTTTTGGGAACTCATAGTTGTTGCCAAGAGCTGTGTGACCTACCTCAACCTGCGTGTAGACGCCGTACTGACACTCATTCCGATCGTGAATATTGAGCCACGTTCGGAATCGTTGATTTGCGAAACTGCTTCGAGGTTGATCGGAATGAATCGATTGCTCATGAAATGTGAGATTTGCACCGTTCCCCATTAGGCGATATTGCCCGCCAACGGCTATACGGGCCTTGCCGAGGTCAATACCCGGCGCGCAGTTACTGTCTGGTTGGGCAGCGGTTGCAGTTGGTCTCCCTATGGCTATTCCGGTGAGTATCGCGAGTGCAGAAATTATTAACCGGGCTCTCATTGAAAGAGAATATTAAACAGGGAATTGGCCAACGCGAAACCGCCGAAGAATCAGGAGCAAGGAAACGGTGTCAAGTCTTGACGCAGTGTTTCCTTAGGTTCGGACTTGCAACTATGTGGGATCCCACCCACAATGGTGGTTCACAAAGGAGAACTTATGCGCGTCTTCACACTCTTTCTCGTGGCACTCCAAATATTGACAGCGCCGGACCCGGCGCAGATGGAGGATGCCCCGGATCTTGGGTACCGCCCGGTCCCGCATGGCCTTGAGATTCCGGATGATGTTGAAATGGGAGCGCCGTCGAGTGTCGGTTGGACCTCGACCAACAAGATACTGGTCTTTAATCGCGGGCCAAATCCTTTGATGGAATTTAATCCCGATGGCAGTTTTGTTCGAGCATGGGGCCAGGGACAGTACGACCGACCGCATGGGATGCGCATTGACGGGGAAGGTCATATTTGGACGACAGATGTTAATGGCGACACAATCCGAAAAATGAATCCCGACGGTGACGTGCTCTTGACGATCACTCCAGACGACACGCCTCTCCTGGAAGAACCCACTGATTTGTATGTGGGGTTAGAAGACGAGATCTTTGTGCTTGTTGGTCATGGGCAGGGCGTACCGCGAGTATTGAAGTTTGCGAGCGATGGTTCACTAATAAAATCGTGGGGAGAACCGGGCACTGGTCCGAGCCAGTTTGACACACCGCATTCCATTGTTGTCGATGCCGATGGTTTGGTTTACGTGGCTGACCGCCAAAATCGTCGTGTTCAGATTTTCGATAGCGAAGGTACCTACATTAAAGAATGGGCTTACAAGGGGCTTCCGTGTGGGCTCTTTATCGATGCTGACGGGCAGATGTATATGGTCAGTGGTTTTGCTGGCGAAATTCTCAAGCTCGATGAAAATGGGAAAGCGCTTGGTGCGAATGGGCAACCGGGTAAAGGACTTGGGGAATTTGGCGAGGCACACTACATGACGATGTCGCCAGATGGCGATATCTACGTCGCAGATACAGTGAGGCCTGAGCTCCATAAATACGTCAAGAAATAGGTCCCGCACCGTAGTTACGAGACGAAGGTGAGTCGAAGTTATACAGCCTGTGCCGTCTTGCTCTTCTGCGTCGGCATAGCGCAAGAGGGTGTTGGGCAAACTGCTTCGCCCATTGAGCCGCTGGTGTTGGATTGGGAACAGGCCGAATGGGGGCCGCCCTCATCTGAGCGCCCTGGATTTCCAGCCGGTATTCGAAACGCACCAATTGCGACAGATCCAGAGACTGGTGGACCGACCTATCTTGCACGGTTTCCAGCAGGCTCGAAGTTTGCTATGCATTGGCATACGTACACTGAGACAGTGGTCGTGCTACAAGGAACCGTGAGTATCACGCTTGACGGGGCGGAACATACGGCAACCGAAGGAAACTACATCATTATTCCCGGCAAAGCGCATCATGAGTGGCGCGTTCCTGAAGATGCCGATGTTGTGCTTCTCGCACGCCGGGACGGTCCCGCCGATTTCTTTTTTGTCGAACCGTAACGGTTTGTCCTAGTTTTGTGAGAGGTCAGTCAATCGCCAGAGATGCGACCGGGTTCGTATAAAGAGGCTGCCCCGGGCGATTGCTGGACTTGACATCGCGACTTCCTCCAATGAATTGGTTGCGAGCGTGCGAAAGTTGTTTTCGCTGTCAAGGACGTACGTATCACCATCTTCGCTCAACACAAAAACTCGGCCATTGTATGCCCACGGAGACGCGGTAAATCCATTTGCGCCGGGGGCAACGCGGCGCCGAACTTCTTGGGTCTGAATTTGTTGTTCCGTAAAATAGAGTTCTTCGCCTGTTTGTGCGTCGTGTACGGTGAAGAAGCCGCGGTCCTGGAGCGTGAAATAGTAGTCTCCATAGACCAGTGGTGTTGGGTGATAGGGACCCGCCGTGTCGTCGTACCAGGCGATGTGGTCGTCTCGTTGCTCCGAGTCGTTGAGCGTAATGTCTCCGGCGGCGCCAGGTTTGATGGCGTAGACAGGTCTGGTTGAGTCGCCAACATAGCCAGAGGTGATATAGAGCAAGCCGTGTGCACTAAACGGCTGCGGGATTGTGATCGAACTCAGACCGCTAAAGTTCCATAACTCTTGGCCATTGAGGTCATATGATCGGACTTGGTCGCTACCTGTGGTGACGAGTTCCGTTCGTATTTCGTTTTGCCAGACGAACGGTGTGGACCAATTTGTACCTTCGTCACGGTCACGGCGCCAGCGTTCCTCGCCCGTGGCGGCATCGAGCGCAACGACAAACGAATCCTCATCGGTATCATTCACAATAAAAAGGGTGTCGTCATGTAGCACGGGTGACGCGGCTGGTCCCCAACCCAATCGTGTGTCGCTGGCGTCAAATCGTTGTTCCCATAGGCGGTTGCCATCCATGTCAAAGGTAAAAACGCCGACGTTTCCAAAATAAGCATAGACACGGTTGCCATCTGTTACTGGTGTGGATGACGCGTAGGTGTTCTTGAGATGTCGGTCAAAGTTTGGGGTTGCTCGATTGACTTCCGACGTCCAGACGACATCACCACTTTTGAAATCTAGGGCGTAGACCAACCAACGATGGACGTCGACTTCTCGTTCCATGAGTTCACCAGGTTCAGGGTCTCTGAAATCAGGAGAGGGTTCTGGCGATCCGTACGGAAAATAGAGCCCCATGCGTGGCTCTTCAATCTCACCATCGCTGACTACTGTTGTGAGAAAGATGCGATCACCCCAGATGACTGGTGATGACCAGCCGAGTCCTTCAATCGGCGTTTTCCACACCACGTTTTCGGTGGTACTCCAAGTCGTTGGTAAGCGTGGGTCGTCTTCGGACGTTGAGAGGGCGTCCGCGCCACGAAACGACGGCCAGTTTTCATTTTCGGTGGACTGTGGTGCTGTGGTCATGAATAAGACACACAGCATTGTTATGAGAGTCACCTTTGTTTTTTGACTGACTAGTAGATCGAGCATGGAAATCTCCAAATTGGTGTGGATACGTCGTTCGCGATTATACGTCTTTAAGACTTGGGTCTTGCGCAGAAACGTATGCCGGTTCATTATTGGTTCACTGACTCAGTAGGAGGGCTCATGGGTACTCGACATCTTGTTATCGCAGCCACGGTGTTCGCGACGGTGATGCTGATTCCTTTGCTGGCGACCGCGCAATCACCCACAACACTTCGGACCGCGTGGGGAGATCCTGACCTTGGTGGTGTTTGGAATAATTCGACGTTGACCCCTTTTCAACGCCCGGAACGTTTGGGCGACCAAGAGTTTTTGACGGCGGAAGAGGCTGCCAATATTGAGCAGGCTGCTGCTGATCGCAATAGTGATCTCGCGGGTCGACCAGCACTTCGGACCGAAGTCGGAGGCAACGTTGACCGAGGTGTCGATGGTGCGCCTGGGTCGTATAACAATTTTTGGATGGAGCGTGGAACGTCTGTGGTGCCGACAAGGCGGACATCGGTCATTACGGATCCACCTAATGGTAGATTGCCTTCTCTGACGCCCGAGGCGCATGCACGCATGACGTCTCCAGAGGCGGAGCGACTCGCAGCGGTGCGGGGCGGTCGCTTGCCGACTGATTCGTATACCCAGTTAGATGGTGGTGACCGGTGTTTATGGTATCGCGGGATTCCTTCTTTTCCGACTGCCTACAACAACAACTACCAAATTGTGCAGACGCCTGAGTTCGTGGCGATTTTGCAAGAGCACATCCATGATGTGCGCTTCATTATGCTTGATGGACGGCCCCATCTCACACCGGCAATCCGTCAGTTCGCTGGAGATTCACGCGGATACTGGGAAGGAGACACACTGGTGGTTGAGACGACGAATTTTAATCGCCACGCGTTTATTCGGAACTTCAATGGGAACCTGAGCGAAGATCTTCATGTCATTGAGCGGTTTACGCGGACCGACGAAGGCACCTTGGACTACACCTTTACCGTGACGGACCCCAAGACCTGGACGCGTGAGTGGGGTGGGTCATTGCCGATGACACGGAGTGTTGGGCCGATGTTTGAGTATGCCTGCCACGAGGGCAATTACGGGCTAACCAATATGCTCGCCGGTTCTCGAGCACAAGAAGCAAAGGAACAATAGCCTCTCGCCCTAACCGTATCGCTCGAAGTCATAACGCGCACTGTCTGTAAGACAGTACGCGTCGAATCACTGCAGGAATGAAGTGGTATCGGTTATGGTTGAAATTCCCTATCCAAGACATACAGCTTAACGGTGTCGGATTTGACGCCGTCAGCGCCCATTGCTTCGGATGTTTCTGGCGACTTAAGTACTTTCATGAATGTATTGAGATCTGTAGGCTCAAAGCAGCAAGCCACCGTGTTGTCTTCCTGAACGGCAATGCCCACAGGTGTGGTGACCGTCTGACTTCTAAACAGTTCGCCATGGGTTCTGAAACTTTGTTCCCAATGCACAACATCTTCTACTTCGGCTGTAACGATGACTTTTGGCAACGGTTTTCTCCTTAAGAGTTAATAAATAAGTGTACTTACAGTGGTTCGGTGCCGATTTATTCGGATTCCAATAATCCTAGTTCTCCGCGGATGGCAATAACGCTCAAGAATCAGGTCGAAAGAGTCGAGATTCTTGGCGAGCCAAGGACTAATTATCTGTGGAATTGGGTGCTGTGGTGATTAATTTGCCGATACTGTTGGTCATAAATGATCGAGAACAGAGTATGTATTTATCTTACAGAAAATTGTGGTTATCTTCCGTAACCGGTCGATAATAGAAGTAGGTCATGTCCCAGTATTACAACGGCAAGCGCACGCGGAACATCTTCAAACCGGACAGCGAAAAGCCGTTTAAGTTATCCCGCTCGAAACTCGATCTATTCGTGAATTGTCCGCGCTGTTTCTATATCGATCGGCGACTGGGTGTCGGGCCACCACCGGGGTTTCCTTTCAATATCAATTCAGCGATTGACCACTTACTCAAAAAGGAATTCGACGAGTATCGTGAGTCTGGCGAACCGCATCCATTGATGCGTGAAGCCGGTATTGACGCGGTTCCTTGTCAGCACGACCAACTCGATGTCTGGCGGGAAAATTTTCAAGGTGTACAGGTTCAGCACGAGGCGACGAACTTATTGATCACCGGTGCGATTGACGATCTGTGGGTGACACCTTCAGGTCAGCACATCGTTGTAGATTACAAGGCGACGAGTAAGGACAGCCCTGTCAATCTTGATGCAGCGTGGCAGGATGGCTATAAGCGGCAAATGGAAATTTACCAATGGTTATTGCGTGGTAATGACCTTGAGGTGTCTGACACAGGGTACTTTGTGTATTGCAACGGTCGTCGGAGTGAACCGCGATTCAATCACCGCATGGAATTTGATATTGCGGTGCTTCCCTATGTCGGGAACGATAGTTGGGTTGACTCCTGTATTACAGAAGCGCATGCATGTTTAGTGAGTGATGAGATTCCAGCCGTTGATGCAGATTGCGACTATTGCACTTATTATTCGGCAGTAACGGATGTACTGTAGATCTGTTCTTCAAGTAGCGGGGTTACCAATTGACGCCGGATCGCTTGTTAAAACTATTTTTGCGTGTTGGGGGTACGTCGATGCTCTTAGCGCTTGTATTTGTGGTCGCGCCACGTGCGTGGATGGAGGAGATTCATAGCTGGCTTGGCCTCGGTGTTTTTCCTGATACGCCGATCGTGTGGTACCTCGCCCGGTCTACATCGGCCTTCTACGCCATGATGGGTGGACTCTATTGGTTAGCGTCCTATGACATGGGGCGCCAACGTCGTCTGCTGTTGTTCTTGGGATGGTGGACTGTAACCTTGGGGGTGATGCTTTCCGGTATCGACCTCTGGGTTGGGTTGCCCTTGTCATGGACGCTGTCGGAGGGACCGGTGGTGATCCTGATGGGTGTCGCCATGCTGTATTTAATTTCTCGAATGGCAGACACGTACGCGTCAAACCTTCAGTAAGGCGTCCGACACATTAATTGAGACTGCCTGTGACATTTCTGCAGACTGTTATTGCTGTTGCGCGCTCTGTTCTAGCTTATGTAAGTGTCGTTGTGTGGGTCGTGATCTTCGCTCCGGTCGGCATTGCCGTGACGGTGATGTTTAGACGGGCTGAGGTGTTATACGCACTTGCGAGTACCGGAGCACGACTCGGCCTACTGATCGCCGGTATCCGGTTTCGTGTGAGATACGGCGACCGGATTCAGCCTGGGCGGGGTGCCGTGTACTGTTTCAATCACACTAGTAACCTTGACGCGCCGATTATTTTTCTTGTGCTGACAGCGGTTCATCCACAGTTGAAGGCCGTGTATAAAGCAGAACTGCGGGCTGTCATGCCATTGTTGAAGACTGTTGCTGACGTCCTGGGGTTTGTGCCGATCGAACGAGATAATCGCGAACAAAGCGGGCGTGCGATTGATTGCGCTGTCGACAGGCTGGTCAACGGCGACTCATTTCTGACTGCCCCCGAAGGCACACGGAGTCGAACACGATCGTTGCTACCATTCAAGAAGGGTGCGTTTATCATGGCGATCAAGGCGCAGGTGCCGATTGTGCCCATTGCCATTCGAGGTGCACGTGAGGCCATGCAGCGAGGCAGTCCGTTAATTCGACCAGTCACGGCAGAGGTCACGATTGGTGAATCGCTAATGACGCGCGGTCTCACACTCGACGACCGGGATACGCTCATCCAACAAACACGAGATGAACTAGAACGTCATCTCGCTAGAACCGAAACAATCGATTGAATTTGATCACAAAGCCACGGTTTCGGAGTTCGGCATAACGATTGGGTCGCAGTGGGTCCGTGTCTTGTTCTTCGGTATAGACGAGAAACAGTTCGCTTCCAGGCGAGTACTCCCATCGCAATCTGACGTTGGTGGCCAGCGTGCTGTTGGTCGAATTGAACTGCAGGAGTCCACTCACAAACATGCGTGGCGAGAAAGTGTAATTGACGCGTGTGCGAGCCAGATCTGTTCGAAACGATCCATTTGGTAGCTCGATCCAGTTAAAGGATACGCTTGGCTCGATAGATAAGACCGACGTGACGTCAATACGGCCACGGCTGAGATTCACTGACGTAATGTCGCCGTTGAAGTAGCCACCAGTGGTGAGTCCGACGGTGCCTGTGAGCGGGCGCTGTGGACCAAGGGTATAGGTTAGTCCGAAGTCACTAAAGCTGTAGCCCCCAACTGGAATTGCAACACCGAGACCAGGTGAAAAAGGTGTGTGCAAAAGTTCGTAGTTGTCACTAAGGTGTGCGCCAATCTGGTCACTATTTTCTAGCTCGGTCTGGAATCCGATTTGACTCTGTCTCGTTTCGAGATATCCGTGGTCAGCAGTCAGGAAGTAGTCGAGGCTCGCCTCAAATACAAACTGCCGAACCGATTCGATGGAGGCGGGGCGTGGACTGAATCGACCTGAGACGGATGTGCGGCGAAAATTGTCTCGGCGAATGAAACCAACTTCGGGGCGAAAATTATCTTCCACGAGTAGGTGCTCTGTTTGGAAGCCGTATTTGTCACCACCGTAGTCAAAGCGGGCTTGATAACTCGCATCACGGTCATGCACACCAGGTGTGCGTGTCCGGGCGTAATAGCCAAGAAAATCGATGTTGTCGTAAAAAGAAAGGTTTGCATCAACACCGTACGCTTGATTTGAACCGTTACCAGTGAGAGAGACAGACCGATTGGTGATCATTGTCCCGACCGTACTGCGGCGCAGGATGTCGCGTTTCAGTCTCAGGACTGTGAAGTTTGTGTCGATCGAATTCGAAGCGATTTGATCGTCCGTTTGAATGGTCAGGGCTCCAACATCAAAGGCCCCGATTTTTCCGGTCAGTCGTCCACCACCGAGGATGGGAACTACTCGTCCACCCTGAAGGCCAATGCGTCGACTGTAGAACAGCGTCGGCGCAGAACCACCGCCAACGACACCGCCCCGGCGTCCGCCGATTGCGCTACGAAAACCACCGCGGGCAAAGTCGAAAATTCCTCGTCCTTCAAGGAAAAATTCTCGTTTTTCGGGAAAGAACAGGTTGAAACGGGTGAGATTGACTTGTTGTTCGTCAACTTCAACCTGTGCAAAGTCCGTGTTGTAGGTGAAATCGGCCGTGAGATTTTGAGTGATTCCGTATTTCACATCGAGGCCGGCGTCACCGGTCTGCAGTGGTCCGGATGAACCACGATTTATCTTGTCAACCGTTGTACTTCCAATCGCATAGGGTTTGATTTCGAGCAACCGGCCCGTATCTGGGGCCTCCAGTCCTACCAGTGTTCCCGCCGCAGAGACGCGAAACACGCCGCCACGCCCACCAAAACCAGCGGCGGAGATGGGTATTTGTGTGAGATAGGTCCATTCGTTTTTTCGAATAATGGTTCGGCGTAGCTGAATTCCCCAGACTTGTTCTTTGGTAGGGCGGTAGCGCAGGGATTTGAATGGCACAACCATTTCGATCGTCCATCCTCCATCGAAGCGGTCAGTTTGAACGTCCCAGACGGGGTTCCAATCTCGATTAGGGTTGCCCTCATTGGTGATGGCTTGATCGACAAATCCACCAACCGGATTGGCATAAAAGAGTAGGGCATTCCGGCGGTCGTAGAACGTGTCGATCAGAAAGCCGAATAAATCGTTATTCAGTAGGTTGAATGCATCACGACGCATTTCGGTTGCAGTCCAATCACTTGGTGGGGCGCTGTCCCAACAACGACCTGACACGTAGAAATTTTCATCGTCATACATTACCCACGCGTCGGTACGTTCGGTCGACAGGGCCCCTTCGTCAGGTAATTGCTGAATGAAATCTGATACAGGTTCAACCGTGTCATAGACCGATTCATCCAGTCGGCCATCGACCTCTAAGGGTTCGGTCAGTTTGATCGCACGCATTGTTACTCGCCCGTCATCACGGGTAATTACCGAAGGTGGTATTGGAGGCGGCGGACCATCAATTATCACGCCGCCAACCGTGACTTCCGAGGAGTCTTGGGTTTGTGACGGTGGACCGTCCTGTCGCTGTGCCGACACAATGATCTTGGGAGATAAGATGAAAACCCCGAGCAAAAGCATGGTCAGGGAGAACGGTTTTATTGCATGCATGTGCGGGGACACTAGGGTATCTCTGTGTTGAGCGACGACCGGGGTCGTGGCGTAATGAGCGTTGGAATCATTGGTGCGTCAGGCGCTCTGGTTCGTCGACGCTGTGACAACGGAATATCTGCATACGCCCTGATGAATGATAGTTTACGAGGACTAACTCTGTGTCAGATGGGGATGCCGAGTAAGCGAAGCACCTTTGCTAGTGGTCGCGTGTAGGGATAAAACGGGTAGCTGTAGAGCAAACGTTTAGAGACACCCCGCAGGCGACTATCTTTAATTGCCCGGGCGCCAACAAGCACGCTCCAGCGCCCAAGATTTGTCGAAATGCCAGCTTGCGTAAGTTCGACTGTGTGTTCGAGAGATTTGTCGAACACCAGCAGATCGCCTTTCGTTGCTCCGATGTCATTGGTGAGGCTTAAGGATGTTCCGTTTTTGGTGCGCAGTCGAAAATCTCCGCCAGTGTAGTCGTCCGGCATTTGTGAGAGGAGCACAAGCGATTGCAGCAGTGGAAACGGCGCCGGTCCGTAGTAGTCCCTATGCGGAGGCAAGTACCCCGTATCGGTAATGTATTTCGTGACAATGATGTAATCCTGAAGGGTTTCTTTTTCTGACCGGTAACGCGGATCATCAAGCCACGTTTGTTCGATCGTGTCCCTGATACTTAGTGCTTTATCGAAAAATGCGGTCGTTGGTTCACTGTGGTTGTTGTGTAAGTATTGATAAATACGGTACGTGCGTCCGACCTTGTCGTGTGAACGAGGGTGCACGTAATCCGGTATCCAGTCCGTGTTGATACGTGACACACACACTGGACCCGTTTGAAGAAAGTTTTCACATTCATTCCTGTACCGATCGATTTCCACGTCAGAAAAATAATTATGAATAAGCACGTACCCTTTGTCCGGATTCAAGAGGTCAGCAATGTATGCGTCACGTTGCTGTGCGTGATTAATTGGCATCGATAATCCTGACTAGACGGTCGAGGGCTGTGGCGACGTGTCGGTCATGCGGAATTCTATCGATCACACTTTCAGACAAATGCGGTGTAATGCAGACATTTCGCATTACACGAAATCGGTCCCATAGTGGCATTGGTTCGCGCCAAAAGACGTCAGCCCCATAGAACCCGATCTGTTGTGATCGAAGTGCATGCGACAACGCGGCTTTATTGATGACGGCTGCGCGACCGCAATTAATGAGGATAAGGTGTGGTTGTGCAACGGCGAGCTCCTTGTGTGTAATGAGGTTTTCAGTGGCCGTCGTGAGAGGGAGTTGCACAAAAATAATGTCGCAGTCTTGAAATAGCTGTTCACGGTCGAGAAATTGTATGTCCAGTTGTTTCTCAATCAGTGCGGACAAACGCGTTGAGTGGTTGTAGAACACATCGGCGCCGAAGGCTTTGAGGCGTTGTTGGATTTGATGTCCGATCAATCCGTATCCAAGGATGCCAATCTTTTTTCGGTACGCAGTATTTGTTGAGGTGCCCGTCCAATTGTGTGCACCGACGGTTTCACTGGCGATTGGCGCAGTAAGTTGACGGTAGAAGCGTGTTGGTGAGCGGAACGCATGCCATCGTGAGCTGCGAGCAAGTCTTTTTAATCCTGTCAGCATTAATAGCAGGGCGACTTCGGCGACGTCCGTGCCACGATCGGTGTCAACGGCTTGAACGGTAATGTCCGAATCCTTGTTATCGAATGTCAGCATCCAGCGGTCGGTTGTATTGAGGCAAATACCCTTGAGGTGAGGAAACGCTTTGAGTGTGTTCGCTGACACCTCACGCGTTTTATTGACAAGAATTCGAACGCGTGGTTCGTCGCCAGCTGATAGAGCGTCGGTGATTACATACTTGGTCGGGTCGAGATGTGTGAGCAGGTCACGATAGTGACGATTGCGGCGTTTCGGATCGACAAAGTAATTCAGGAAGATGAGCGATGGTTCCACGTAGTTAATCCTATTCGCTCAATTCGCGACAGTCACATAGAAACGTGAGGAGCGTCTGAAACAAGGGATTATTCCAGGCGAGAATGGCCTGTTCGTCCTCAGCGATAACGCTGGAAGAGCGGCTACAGTAATCTTATGCAGGGGAACAGCAGTGGTTTTGGTAGCCGCTAACGATAGGTAGGAGTAAATGATGAGACGACTTTGTTTTGTGATGCTGAGCGCGGTCCTGCTCTTTGGGGCGTGTGGGGAAAGTCAGGCACCGCCTCAGACGATTGAGCCTGGGGGGATTGCTCTGGTCGGGGCCCAATTGATCGATGGCAGTGGGACTGCGCCCGTTCAGGATGCGGTCGTTGTCATTCGTGACGGTCGGATTGAAGATGTAGGTTCTCGGGACACGACAGAGGTGCCCGCCGGCGCCGAAGTGATTGATGTGTCCGGGAAGACGATTATGCCTGGGTTGGTGAATTTACACGTTCATTATCGAGGCGGGCCAGAAGACATTTCGCGCCAGTTTCGGACCCAGCTCTACTATGGCGTGACGACCGGTCGAAGTATCGGAAGTGATTCGGCTGACGCTGTGCCATTTTTACTGGAAGCCAATGCTGGACGACCGGGATTTCCACGCGCGTACACAGCCGGACTCGGGTTTTCTCATCCTGGCGGTTTCAACGCAGCGGGTCGTAATGCGCCAACGACTGAAGAAGAAGCCCGGTCGCTGGTGCGCGCTCAGGTCGACTTAGGAGTGCATTTCATCAAGATGTGGGTCAACGACGTGGCAGAGCCTGGGTTGAAAATCACCCCGGAGATGCGCACGGTGATTGTCGATGAGGCTCTTCAAAATGGCGCGGTGCCTGTAGCCCATATTGATGACGAGACCGACGGCCGACAACTAATTGAGGCCGGGTTGCGTGATTTTTTGCACAGCACTGTCTTGACGTTTGGACCAGGCGCTGGTGTGCCAGTCGATAGCCCTGAACCCTCACAAGAATTTTTGCAGATGTGTCTGGACAATGACGTGTCGTTTACGCCGACGTTGTCGATCATTCAGAACCGTTGGCATTTTGCTGAGCGTCCAGAACTTCTTGACGATCCCGATTTACGTCTCGCGTTTAATCAGGATGCATTGGCTCGGTTGGATGATCCAGAAGTACGGGCTGAAATTGTCAACAGTCCCGGTTTCGCCGATCAGAAAGCCCAATTCAGACAGGTTCAAGACTTTGTCAAGACGATCCATGACGCTGGTGTTAAGGTGGCACTCGGGAATGATGCCGGCACCCCGAACGTTCCATTTGGATGGGGCATGCATCATGAGATGGAGTTGTACGTCGAGGCAGGATTAACACCGATGGAGGCGATTGTTGCGGCAACGGCAACCGGTGCAGGGCGGATGCCTCCTGTCGGTGAAGCAGATTTTGGGACGCTTGAGGCGGGGAAGGTCGCAGACCTGATTGTGCTCAATGCCGACCCGCTGTCTGATATCCGGAACACTCTCGACATTGACCAGGTTATGCGGCTCGGGGAATGGATCGAACGTGATGGGTTGCTCCCAACACCGCAAGATTGATCGGGTCTAAGGCAAGAGCAGCGGAGCTATCTTGTCTTGAGGCCGACGGGCCGGTCGTGACTTAGCTAGGTGGGTATCACTGGTCGAGCAGAGTTAATCCGGAACGCCATCCACAAGCACAAAATGACCGTCAGTGTTTTCTGTGCGCCCAGGCAGAATGGCCTGGTAGGCCTCACTGTTGAGCCAGGCGGTCGCCGAGGTTCTGTCGGGAAATTCAACGATCACGTTGATGTCTCCGAGCGAGTCACCTTCTTGGTAGGTGACCTCGCCACCACGCGCTAGAAAGCGTCCGTTAAACGCGGTAATGGTTGCTTCAACCGGTGCACCGTATTCATTCATGAACCGTTCTGGGTTGTTTACGGTGACGTGCCCAATGAGGTATGCCTTTGCCATCGTTCCCTACTTAGAAAAGTCACGTGTCATTACGTAGACTGCATCCTAATTGAAACTATTACTGTCGGCACTACATTTTACGGTCTTGTTCTTACTCAGGTAGCGCGAATGCAATCAGGCGAGGGCCGCCAATCGTCAATCCGATGTACTGCCGACCATCAAGAATGTAGGTCATCGGTGTCCCGATGGCACCACTCGGGAGGTCGATCGATCCGACAATGTCACCAGTTGCCTTGTTCCGTGCGATGAGGCGCGGTCCGCCTTCTGAGCCTCCAGCGCTGAGCGCACTAATGAGTAGCGTTTTCGTTACCAAGGGTCCCCCTCGTCCATCGCCGCCAAGTGGTGGCAGGTCGAGGTCACGCAGCATTGGATGATTCCGGAGACGATTGCCATCGCCATTCGGTTGCATCCAGGCAATTTCTCCTGTGTTTAAATCGATGGCGGTCATCCGCGAGTACGGTGGTTTGAACAACGGTAGTCCTTGGGGCATGGCGGGTTGTCGCCCGCCACCGAATGCGCCTTGCGTGAATTGCATCGTACCGCCGACGGCTTCATCTGGTGTATAGAAATGTAACACCGAGAAGCGATTGTGGGACGGTACGTAAAGGATGCCAGTTTCTGGGTCCACACCGGCACCACCCCAGTTCGCACCGCCGTCGATGGCCGGGCGCTGAATCGTGCCGGCTGACCCGCCACTGCCATCAGCATGGAGCGGCGGGGTAAAGAGCGGACCGAGTGTGAACTCGCTCACCGCCTCGACGGCCAACGCACGAATCTCTGGCGTGAAGTCGACAAGGTCATCGATGGTCACCCCTTGATACTCGAACGGCGGTGGTTTGGTTGGAAAGGGTTGTGTCAACGACGGCACTTCACCCGGGAGATTCGTTTCTTGTGGAACCGGACGTTCTTCAATCGGCCAGACTGGATCTCCTGTCTCGCGGTCGAAGACGTACGTGAACCCTTGTTTACTCACCTGGGCTAATGCGCGGATGTCGCGACCGTCGACGGTAATGTCGACAAGATTCGGATGGGTTGGAAAGTCGTAGTCCCAGAGACCGTGGTGCACTGCCTGGAAGTGCCAGACACGTTGTCCAGTTTCCACATCGACTGCAATGATTGACTCTGAGAACAGGTTGTCGCCCGGGCGGTCGGCTCCGTAATAGTCGTTGGTGGTGGTCCCGGTCGGCAGATAGACATGGCCGAGGTCATTGTCACCGGCCAGCATGGACCAGACGTTCGCGTTTCCTGAAAAGCGCCACGACTGATTTTGCCAGGTGTCTGCCCCGAACTCATCGGCGCTATTTGGTACCGTGTGAAAGTCCCATTCGTGTTCGCCGGTGCGGACGTTCCAGGCACGCACCCATCCCGGGGGCGCTTCTTTGGTGACGCGGACGTCGGCAATGTGCGACCCGTGAATGACGCGGTCTCGAACCACTATCGGCGGCGAGTTAATGGAATAGAGCATCGCATTGAGATAGTCACGGGCTTCCCGATCGACCCGTGGAATACCGACCATGGCGTCCACCATGCCGTTGCCATCGGGTCCGAAGTCGGGACAGGGCGATCCGGTGAGTGCCTGGACGCACACGATGTATCCGTTTCCGGTGCCCCAGAAGATCCGTTCGTCCTCTTTGCCATCGGTCCAGTAGGCTACTCCCCGTTGCGTCCAGGGCCCGGACATCGACGGCGTCCCTTCTTCATAACTTTTCGGGTTGAACACCCACAGCGTTTTCCCGGTCTCGGCGTCGACCGCGACCCCTTGTGAGAGCGGTGTGTTGAAATACAGGACACCACCGATCATGAGCGGCGTGGCCTGGAATCGTGATGGATTCGGCGATTGGCCGTCTCGGTAGAGGTCCGGGGTGTCAGCTATCAATGATTCGACGATGGTGTCAAGGTCTGCTTGCCACTCCGCACCATCAGGGGTCGTGCGACTCAGCGTGAGGTCAACCGACTCCCATTCCCAGGCGAGCGTGAGTTGGCTGAAGTTGTCGGCATCGATTTGGTCGAGTGGGGAATATTTCTGACCGGCGATGTTTCCGGCGTAACTACGCCATTCGCCGTTCTCGGTGTCGTAGCGTTGCCATGGTCCCGTCGACTGCGCGTGCGCACTCGTGACACTCACGGCCACTAGCCAAATGGTTATCAGTGCGACTTTCGACATCTTCACGGCCATAATCGATGAACTCCTTTGTCAGCAGGGTGAAACCTATGTAAGCGGATACTCACTTTAGTGTCTCATGACTTGTTGGTATAAGAAAAATAGGGTGTTTCTGGTGGCATTTTTTAGGCGCTGGCTATGAGATAAAAAACGTCTGGCCGCGGTCAGTAATTTACTGGATGCCCGCGTGTGAGCATGTTATAGTGAGTAGTCACTCACTTTAGTGTTTGGTAAGAGGTGAGGAAGGGTTACGGATGACGGTGGAACGATATACCGCAGGACTCATTCTTTTGGTCGTGGTCAGTCTTTGGGGCGGAGGACTTGCGTCGGCCCAGTCGTTTGAGTCAGATGTGGCCCCACTGGTCGAGACCTCGTGTCTCCAGTGTCACGGTGCACGCACG